>QWCK01001648.1_pt1 | contig 31786 bp, 29 predicted proteins | sample 1972571 | NCBI WGS metagenome assembly QWCK01 (sample SAMN09866710, study PRJNA288562) | Human gut metagenome isolate term2_stool, whole genome shotgun sequencing... | isolation source: gut | host: Homo sapiens | place: USA: California | reverse complement strand
AGCGTAAACCGTCGCTCTTTTTGTGCTCATAATCGTTTTTCTTTTCATCAACAAGCCCTGAGGTAGCACCTTGGGGCTTGTTTTTGTTTTCTCTTGAGAGAAAAGGGATGATTCTTGGATGTGCATTTCATGCAAAAATCGATGGAGAATAAGGAGGAGTACGAATGAGAAAAATGAAGCGCACCATTTCGATGATCTTGTGCCTTGCGATGCTCTTTGTCGCAATGCCGATCCCGAGCCTGGCGGAAGGGGAAGGAACACCCGCGCCGGAGGGGTTGCAGGACCAAATCGAAACGACGGCAACGAATCAAGCGGCACCGAAGGAGACGAACGAAGCCGAAACGACGGCAGCGGGGCAAACGGAAACGCAAGCAACGGTACAATCGGATTCGCAGGCAATGGACCAAGCCGAAACGACGGCAACGAACCAAGCGGCGCCGAAGGAGACGAACGAAGCCGAAACGACGGCAACGAACCAAGCGGCACCGAAGGAGACGAACGAAGACGAAACGACGGCAACGGACTCCGTCGACGCGGATTCGCAAACGGGGGAAAAGGACGAGGTGGAGCCGAATGCGAACGCGACTTCCGGAGACAAGTCCAATAAGACGGCCACGCCGCTTGACGATCAAAACGAGACTGAGATCACACTCACTTTCCCGGGGAAACAAGATATCCTCGGATCGGACATCGTCTTTGTTCTCGATAAATCCGGCGCATCGGCACAAGAGGGTATTTACAATCAAGCAAAGACGTTCCTGGAAGAGATCAAACAGGATGCCGCAGATAAGGACATTCCCGTCAACGTCGGCGTGGTACTCTTTAACCGCATCGGCAATATCCAGCTAGGGCTCACGGATCTCACAACGGGCTATGACGACATTCTTAAAGCGATGAATTCATCCGTAAGCATGGGCACCAATATGCACGCGGGCCTACTGGCGGCAAAAGCGATGCTCGATGCCGACAATGAGGTCGACGCGAAGAACAAGCATGTGATCTTGATCAGCGACGGCGCAACTTATCTCTACAGCAAAGGCGACGACTTCAAGACATCCTATACCCGCTCCTTTGGGGATCCAAAGAAACAAACCAATTCCGACACAGGGCAACCCTATGTGAACGGGAGGGATATGTCAGGTGGAATCTGGGAATATCAGAGCCGCGAATACAATACCCCGAACGATTGGAAGAAGTTCGACGACAGCACAAATTTCATTTTCTCGCAGGCAATGCAAACCCCGGAGAAACTTGGCGAATATCTCAAGTATTATCGCCAGCAGGATCAGAACTGGGCACAATATGAGTACGAATATAATTTCGGCTCAGCGTATGTAGGCAGCGGTCGTAAAACAACACCCATTGATATCCATGCCCCGGCGAATATCGACATCGCCTTTATGAGGACGGATGACACCTTCCAGGAGATGTTCCAAACAGGCTATGATATGAAAGTCTACTTTAAGAATGCGGCGGATTTTGACGGAACGGTCTTCCTCCAATACTTGGTTCGCGAATCGAACGGCGGACAACTGGACACGGACTTTACGAAGCTTCAAAAAGAGATTATTGACCGAATCGCTACAGGTTCAAAGGTCGAGGATGTCGTCGGCAAAGACTTTGATTTTATCGATGATCCCACGAAGATTTCGCTCAGCGTCGGCGATGAAGAATTAAAAATCGAGAAGATTTCTGAAGGAAAATACGGATTTGGGCCACTGGATGGCGGCAAGTATCGCTTTGAACTGACGCATACGAACGAGTCCGATGAAACCTTGACGCTCGAGATCAACGAAACGATTTTCCCGAACAAGCCCGTCGAGTTGAAATATCACGAGAAACTCGTGAACGTCCCGACGGACCCGGGTGAGCATATCTTTGAGACCAACGAAAGGGCGACGCTTATTCCGAAAGACGGCAACGGCAAGGTAGGAGATCCGATTCCGTTCCCGGTTCCCACAGTCACGAAGACCGTTGAAGGCAGCACGCCTTCGACCGATCTCGTCGTCACGTTTGACGGCAACGGCGGGACGATCTACACGGATTCCCCCGACGGAAAAGCCATCGTCCGTAAATTCGTGCGCTACGGGGAGGAGATTGTTATTCTCGGCGCACCCGAGAGAGAGGGCTACAAATTCCTCTATTGGCAGGATGCCGACGGCAATCGCTACAATCCGGGCGAGAATTATGTCGTGAAGGACAATCACGTATTCGTCGCGCAGTGGGAAGAAGACAAACCGCAAGAAAAACCGCAGGAAAAACCCTCGGTTCCGCGGATTGAACTGCCGAGAGTCGAGACAGTCGTTACCGTCAAGATTCCGAAAGCGGGCGTATAAAGCACGAAAAAGAGAAGCTCCAACCGGGGCTTCTTTTTTGTCGGCGAAAGCAGCACTCGAACATCGAAAATGGACAAAAAAATAGAAACAGTAGAATCATTGTGAAAACGTTTGTGCTTTTGGGTATGATAGAAGTGAAGGTTCCATACTCAAGAATCCATGAAAGGAGAACATCATGAAGAAACTCTTGACGGTCCTGGTCCTCGGCGCGCTCGCGCTCACCTCGTGTGCAGGCGGCGGCGAACCGGCACCGGAGACGAAAGAACAAGCACCGGAGACGGCGGCACAGGAAGCCATGAAGATCGACACCTACACGACGTGGAAAGACATCACGGCGTATTTCCATCCGGAACCGGCACTCTCCGAAGACGAAGCGAAACTGCAATCGCAGTTGAAAATTTTCCAAGTTCTCGGACTGGCGAACGGATCCGAGTCCAAGGAGATCACGCACGATTCCTGGGGTGCGATTGTCAATGCATTTTATCCGGAATTCGCGGCCGATTTGGCGGAAGAGGACATGAAACGACTCGAGGAACTCCCTTATGGCGAGGATCCGTACGGCGTCGTCGCAAGAGGACTCGCGCGGGGAGAAAAAGACGCGGAGCCGCTCGCCGTCACCACGACGACCACGGGCGCGGAAGTGCTCCAAGCGGTCGATTCTGAAGCCTATGCGGCGATGTCGGAGGAACAAAAGAGCGCGCTTGCAGAGACGACCGTGCTCGACGGTTTCGGCTGGGCAAGTCAGAGCTTCGAGTTCAAACCGGCGGAATAGAAGCCAACAAGAAAAGACGGATGCCATGCGTCCGTTTTTTTGTGGGAAAAGGGAGATAAGCCGATTGCGAAATTCCGAGACGTCGGGCGTGAACGGATTGGCCAACCGACCCATGACGGTTTTTTTGTAAAAAAGGGGCTTCGGTCGATTGGCCACGGCGGTCGGGGTGCTTTTTTTGAAAAAAACGAATGGGATGGGCGGAAAATGCGAAAAAATGTCCGGCGGGAGTGAAAAACGGCACTTGAAAAAAAGAATTTGACCTTTTTTGACCTTGGGTGTTGACAGGGAGATTGAGAGGGTTTATACTTGTATTAGCACTCGGGGCTAATGAGTGCTAAAGAAAGGGGTGAGATCATGCTCGACGAACGAAAACTCGCGGTTCTCTACGCGATTATCAACGCCTATATCACGACGGGCGAGCCGATCGGTTCGCGTACCATCTCCAAAAATTACGGTTTGGGCGTGTCGAGTGCGACCATCCGCAACGAGATGAGCGATCTCGAGGAACTCGGGTATCTCGCGAAGACGCACACGTCTTCCGGGCGCATTCCTTCGACGAAGGCGTATCGCTTCTATGTGAACGACTTTATGGCGGAGCATTTTCACCGTCTCAAGGTCGAGAACGAACGGACGCTCGGTCTCATCGAACACAGGATCGAGGCGAACGATCGTCTGTTGAAACGGGCCACGGAGATTCTCGCGGGGCTCACGCAGTATACGACGGTGGGGATGATGAAAGAGCGCGAAGACGCAAAGATCGTGCGGATTTCCCTCATCGGCCTCTCGGAGAAGACGGTGCTCGTCGTCCTCGCACTGGAGGACAAGGAGGCGCTCCATTTTCCGATCGAGCTCACGGATCCCGTCGGCGAAGCGGAACTGCACGATTTGTCGATCCGACTATCCGCCATCGCCCACGGCCTCAGGCCCACCGAAGCGGCGAAGAAACTCGAGTCGGCTTGGATGGGCGAACTTCGCGAATCGTCGAAACTCTTAAAGGCGATGGTTCCGAAACTGCGCGAGGAATCGCTCGCGAACGAACGGATTGAGCTCACGCTCGGCGGCGTTTCGCATATTTTCAACTATCCCGAGTACAACGAGCCGAACAAGGCGCAGAATTTCCTGCAATTTTTGGAAGATCGGGAGAAATTATTACAGCTGCTCGACGAGACTTCCGACGAACTCATGATCAAGATCGGCGGGGAGAACGAGCACGAGGCGCTGCGCGATTCGTCGGTTCTGCTGTCGACGCTGCATGAAGGCGGCGACGTGGTCGGGAAAATCGGCATTATCGGGCCGATGCGCATGGATTACAAGCGCGTGATTCAAGCCATTTGGCATTTGAATCAAGAGCTTGAGAGTTTTTTTGACACGACGAAGGAGGAATGACCTTGGCGGACGATAAGAAAAAGATAGACAGGAACGAGGAGATCCTCGAGGAAGAAACGCCCGAGACCGAAATCGAGACCGAAGAAGATCTTCCCGAGGCGGAGGCGACCGAAGAGAAGGAGCCCGAGACCGCAGAGGAAGAAAAAAAGGACGAACCGTCTCCCGAGACGGAGCTACTCAAGGCACAGCTCTTGCGTTTGCAGGCGGATTTTGAAAATTTCCGCGCACGGACCGAGAGACAGCGTGCCGAGACTGTCGCTTTTGCGAACGAGGGGCTCATCACGAAACTCCTCGGTGTGCTCGATAATCTCGAGCGTGCGATGGCGTCCGGATCCCCGGAGGATCCCGTCATTCAGGGCATCAAGCTCGTGTACGACGAATTTCTTCGCATTTTGGAAGCGGAGGGGCTCGAGGAGATCCCCGCGGACGGCGAATTTGATCCCAATCTCCACCATGCGGTCATGATGGAGGACTCAGAGGACGTCCCGTCCGATCACATTACGGAAACCCTACAAAAAGGCTATCGCTTGAAGGATCGCGTGATCCGCCCGGCGATGGTCAAGGTTGCAAAATAGATTTTATTTCAAGGAGGAAATGACTATGGGAAAAATTATCGGAATTGACTTAGGTACCACCAACTCTGCCGTTGCAGTTATGGAAGGCGGCAAACCCACGATTATCACGAATACGGAAGGCAATCGCACGACGCCGTCGATCGTCGCATTTACGAAGAACGGCGAGCGCATTGTCGGCGAGACGGCAAAGAGACAGGCGATCACGAATCCGGATCGCACGATCGCGTCGATCAAGCGCGAAATGGGCACGAGTTACCGCAAGTCCATCGACGGCAAGGAATACAGCCCCGAGGACATCAGTGCCATGATTTTGCAGAAGATGAAGAGCGATGTCGAGAGTTATCTCGGCGAAACCGTGACGGAAGCGGTCATCACCGTGCCGGCATATTTTACGGACGCACAGAGACAGGCGACGAAAGATGCGGGGCGCATTGCGGGTCTCGATGTCAAGAGAATCATCAACGAGCCGACCGCAGCGGCACTCGCGTACGGCATGGACAAAGAGCATGAGCAATCGAAGATCATGGTCTTCGACCTCGGCGGCGGTACGTTCGACGTATCGATTCTCGAAGTCGGCGACGGCGTGTTCGAAGTCCTGGCAACCCGCGGCAACAACCGTCTCGGCGGCGATGACTTTGACAAACGCGTCATGGACTACATCGCGGAAGAATTCAAGAAAGAAAACGGCGTGGATCTGACCAAAGACTCCACGGCGATGCAAAGACTCAAAGACGCGGCGGAGAAGGCGAAGAAAGAACTCTCCACCACGATGAGCTCCAATGTCAACCTTCCGTTTATCACGGCGGTTGACGGCAATCCCGTCCACCTCAATATGGACATCACCCGCTCCAAATTCGAAGCGCTCACGCAAGACCTCGTCGAAGCGACGATCACACCGGTCCGTGAGGCCTTGAACGATGCGGGGCTCAAAGCCAGCGAAATCGAAAAAGTTCTCCTCGTCGGCGGATCGACCCGTATCCCGGCCGTTCAGGAAGAAGTCAAGAAACTCATTGGCAAAGACGCGCAGAAGGACATCAACCCGGACGAATGCGTCGCTATGGGTGCGGCGATCCAAGGCGGCGTCCTCGCAGGCGAAGTGAAAGACCTGCTTCTCCTCGACGTCACTCCGCTTTCCCTCGGACTCGAGACTTTGGGCGGCGTCACCACGCGCCTCATCGAGCGCAACACGACGATCCCGACCAAGAAATCGCAAGTATTCACGACGGCGGCGGACGGACAGACTTCCGTCGACATCCACGTCCTGCAGGGCGAACGCGAAATGGCGGCCGACAACACCACGCTCGGACGTTTCCAACTCGACGGCATCGCACCGGCACCGCGCGGCATTCCGCAGATCGAAGTCACCTTTGACATCGACGCGAACGGCATCGTGAACGTCAGCGCCAAGGACAAAGGCACCGGACGCGAGCAACACATCACCATCACCGCCTCCAACAAACTTTCCGACGACGAGATCGAGAAGAAAGTCAAAGAAGCGGAGATGCACGCCGAGGAAGACAAGAAACGCAAGGAAGTCATCGAGGCGCGCAACAACGCGGAGAGCATGGTCTACCAGACCGAGAAATCCCTCAAGGACCTCGGCGACAAAGTCACCGCCGATGAAAAACGCGAGATCGAAGACAAGATTGCGGACGCGAAGAATGCCATCGCAGGCGACGATCTCGATCGCATCAAGAAGACGACCGACGCGCTTACCGAGGCTTTCTACAAAGTCAGCGGCAGACTCTATGAAGAGAATGCAAGCGCACAAGGTGCAGACGCTGGCGCACAGAACCCCAACGAAGACGTCGTCGACGCGGACTATGAAGTGGTCGACGAAGACGAAAACAAGGAATGAGCATAGAAACGGCGTTGCCAACAAGGCGCGCCGTTTTTTGATTCCGCGGATCTTTTCGCCGCGGATTTTTTTGTGTTTGCATTCGCATATCGATCGCCAATTCTACGAATCTCGCGCGCAACTTTGTTTCCGATGGGGTATACTAAGAACAAAGGAGGCTATCATCATGAAAAGAACACCTCTCTATGAAGAACATGTGAAGCTCGGTGCGAAAATGAGCGAGTACGCGGGCTATGAAATGCCGATCGAATACGCGGGACTCGTCGCGGAGCATCACGCCGTGCGGAAGGACGCGGGTCTCTTCGACGTCTCACATATGGGCGAATTTACCGTTCGGGGAAAAGACGCGGCACGTTTTGTCGACCATGTCGTGACGGGGAAGGCGAGCGAACTTGCGACGGGCGCGATTCTCTACACCTTTTTCCTCAACGACCGCGGCGGAGTCGTGGACGATCTCCTCGTCTATCGCGAGAGCGAAGACGCATTCTTACTCGTCGTCAACGCCGCGAATCTGGAGAAAGATTTTCGCCATCTCGAGGGCCTGACGGAAGGCTTTGAACTCGAACTGCAAAACATCTCGGACGAAGTCGGGCAATTGGCGCTCCAGGGACCGAATGCCGAACCGTTCCTTGCGAAATACACGGACGCCGATCTCGCAAGCATCAAGCCGTTTCATTTCGTGAACGGTGTGGAGATTGCGGGCGAATCGTGTCTCGTGAGTCGCACGGGCTACACGGGCGAGGACGGCTTTGAAATCTACACGAAAGGCGACGTGAAGGAGATCTGGCGCGCGCTCATCGATGCCGGCGTCACACCGGTCGGTCTCGGCGCACGCGACACGCTCCGCTTTGAGGCGGGACTGCCGCTCTACGGGAACGAACTCGGCGAGGACATCACGCCGCTCGAAGTGGGACTCGGCTTTTTTGTGAAACTCGACAAGGACGATTTTGTCGGGAAAGAGGCGCTCGTCCGTCAAAAAGAAGCGGGCGTTCCGCGCGCACTGGCGGGGATCGAACTTACGGGTCGCGGGATGCTCCGGCACGGTTTTGTCGTGAAGAAAGACGGTCGCGAGATCGGCACAATTACGACGGGCTATCTCTCGCCGACGCTCGGGAAAGTCATCGCGAATGCGCTCATCGAAGCGGACGCGAAAAAACTCGGTGCGACGGTCGAGATCGAGACGAAACGCAAGACGCTCGAGGGCGTCATCATCGATAAGAGATTTTTGAGAAAAAAATAAGGAGGATATGATGGACAAATTATTCACGAAAGAACACGAATGGATCGTAGTCGAGGACGGCATTGCTTCCGTCGGCGTTACGGACTATGCACAGAAGAAACTCGGCGAGATCGTCTATGTGGAACTCCCCGAAGAGGGCGACGAGATCGAAGCGGGCGACAGTGTGGCAAGTCTTGAGAGCGTCAAGGCGGCGAGCGACATCTACGCGCCGATTTCGGGTGAGATCACGGAAGTCAACGAGGAACTCGAGGACGAACCGGGTCTTGTGAACTCCGACGCGGAGACGACCTGGATCGTCAAGATGACAGTTGCCGACGAGGCGGAACTTGACGGTCTCATGGACGAAAAAGCGTATCTCGAGTTCATCGAGGAATAGACCATGCATCCGTATATTCCGTCGACCCCCGAAGATCGGAAGGCGATGCTCGAGACTGTCGGGGTCAAAGATGTCGAAGCGCTTTTCTCGGATATCCCCGAGGAAGTGCGCTATGAAAAACCGCTCGCGCTCGATCGGGGCATGAGCGAACAGGAGATCGGTGCGTATTTTGACGCGCGCGCCGATGAAAATGACGCGGCAAAGCCCTGTTTTTTGGGCGGCGGCGCCTATGACCATCTCATTCCGTCCGTCGTGGGCCATATGACGGGCATCAGCGAATTCTACACGTCCTATACGCCGTATCAACCCGAGATCTCGCAGGGCACGCTCCAGATGCTCTTTGAATACCAGACCATGATCGTCGATCTTACGGGCATGGACGTCGCGAACGCGTCGATGTACGACGGCGGCACGGCGCTCATGGAAGCGGCGATGCTCGCGACCACGGTCGGAAAGAAAAAGAAAATCGTCGTCTCCGAAGGCGTGTTCTTGTCCTCTCGGGAGATTCTCAAAACCTATGCCCACGCACGCGGGATCGAGATCGTGGAGATTCCCCTGAAAGACGGAATCACGGATCTCGAGGCGGCGGATGCGCTCTATGCCGACGACGCGGCGGGCCTCATCATCCAATCGCCCAACCGACTGGGCTTTCTCGAGGACATTGCGGCGTTTGAACCCATCGCCCATCGCAACAAAAAAGCGAGCCTCATCGTCAGCGCCGATCCGTGGACGCTCGGCACGCTCAAGAGACCCGGCGATCTCGGCGCGGACATCTATGTCGGCGAGGGACAGAGCCTCGGACTCGGCATGAATTTCGGCGGACCGTATCTCGGAATTTTGGCGGTGAAAAATCCGTATCTGCGCAAAATGCCGGGCAGAATCGTCGGCGAAACGGTCGACATGGACGGGAAACGCTCCTTCGTCCTCACGCTCTCGGCTCGCGAGCAACACATCAGGCGCGAAAAAGCGACGAGCAATATCTGCTCCAACGAAGGTCTCATGACCCTCGCGGCATCGGTCTATCTCGCCCTGCTCGGCCAGAATCTCCGAAAAGCGAATCTCATGGCGATCGCCAAGGCGCACAGACTCTACGAGGCGATCCTTGCGATCCCCGGCTTTGAGAAAGTTTCGGACGCGGATTTCTTCTCGGAATTTGCGGTGCGCACGAAAAGCGCGAAAGAACTGCAATCGAAACTCTATGACGCGGGTTTCCACGCGGGGCTCTATGCGGGCGACGACATGGTGACGTTTGCCGTCACGGAAGCGCGCACGGGCGAAGAGATCGACGCGCTCATCGAGGCGATCGGAGGTGTATCGGCATGATGGATTACAACAAAATGCTCTTTGACCTGAGCGTGCCCGGACGTGCGGGTTATGTGCTCCCGCCGATGGAAGAAAGCACGACGGCCGCGGACTATATCGATCCCAAATTTCTAAGCGACGAGGAACTGCGTCTTCCCGAGATCTCCGAGGTCGATGTCGTGAGACATTACACCAATCTCGCGAATAAAAATTTCGGCGTCGACACGGGCATGTATCCGCTCGGCAGCTGCACGATGAAATACAATCCCAAGATCAACGAGGACGTCGCGGCGAAGAAAGAATTCACGAATCTTCACCCCCTGCAGGACGAACGCAGTGTGCAGGGGGCCCTCAAGATCATGCAAAAACTTGAACACGCGCTCGCGGAGATCAGCGGTATGGACGCAATCACGCTCCAACCCGCGGCCGGTGCGCACGGCGAGATCACGGGGATTCTCCTCGTCAGAGCCTATCACGAATCGCGCGGCGAAGGCGACAAGCGCACGAAGATCATCGTGCCTGACTCCGCGCACGGCACCAATCCCGCGACCTCCACGATGGCGGGCTATGAAATCGTCGAGATCAAGTCGAACGACGAGGGCCTCGTCGATGTCGAGGCGCTCAAAGCGGCGGTCGGCGACGATACGGCGGGCCTCATGCTCACCAATCCCAATACGCTCGGACTCTTTGAGAAACACATTCTCGAGATTGCAGAGATCGTACACGACGCGGGCGGCCTGCTCTATTACGACGGCGCGAACGCGAACGCGATCCTCGGACACGCGCGTCCCGGCGATATGGGTTTTGACATCTGTCACTTCAATGTCCACAAGACTTTTTCCACTCCGCACGGCGGCGGCGGACCCGGCGGCGGACCGGTCGGCGTCAAGGCCTTCCTCGCGGATTTCCTGCCCGGCGATCGCATCGTCGGAGACGAGATGCTCCATCTCGAACCGGCCAAGCGTTCCATCGGGCGGGTCAAAGATTTTCACGGCCACTTCGGCATTTATCTGAGAGCGCTCACCTTTATCCTCACGATGGGCGGCGAGGGGCTCACGGATTGCGCACGCATGTCGGTATTAAATGCCAACTATCTGCGCAAACGTCTCGAGGAGGCGTATGAAGTCGCCTACAATGTCGTCAACAAACACGAGGTCATCCTCGCGGGGCTCAAAGACGCACCTGAGGGCATTCACACGCTCGACGTGGCAAAACGCCTTATCGACAAGGGCTATCATCCGCCTACCGTGTATTTCCCGCTTGTCGTCTCTGAAGCCATCATGATCGAACCCGCGGAGAGCGAGTCCAAACAGACGCTCGACGAGTTTGCGGATGCGATGCTCGAGATTGCAAGAGAAGCGCGCGAGAATCCGGAACTTCTCAAAGAAGCGCCGCATCACACGCCCGTGCGCAGACCCGACGAAACCAAAGCGGCACGCGATCTCGTGCTCACCATGGTACGGGAATGATGCGCGTCGGGATCATCGGCGCGGGACCCGGCGGATACGAAGCCGCCATCCGCGCGGCACAACTCGGCATGGAAGTGTGGCTCTTTGAGGAGCGCGAACTTGGCGGTACTTGCCTCAATCGAGGTTGCATTCCGACGAAAGCCCTTTGGCAAGCCGGGAGCGTGAAAAAGACCGTGGAGGGTTCGGAAACGTTCGGCATCGGTGCGTCTGCACCGACCGTCGACCCCGCGCGTCTCTACGATCGCATGGACGAAGTCGTGACGACGCTCAGAGGCGGGATCGAAGAACTCCTGCGTGACCGCGTGACCGTCGTGCCTGCGCGCGCCTCACTCAACGCGGACGCGAACATCGTGGCGAACGGGGAGATCTACGAAGTCGACCGCGTGCTCCTTGCGAGCGGATCGCGACCCGTGCGACTTCCAATCACGGGGGGAGAACTCGCATGGACGAGCGACGAACTGTTATGTTCGCGCGAAATCCCCGAGAGCCTCGTCGTCATCGGCGGCGGCGTCATCGGACTCGAGTTTGCGTCGATCTATGCGGCCCTCGGGAGCAAAGTGACCGTCCTCACCGACTATCTCTTGCCGCAAGCGGACGCGTGGATGGTCAAACGCCTGCGCCCGCATCTCAAGAAGCAGGGCATTGCCATCGAGGCGGGCTATCTCGTCGAGTCGATTGCACTTGCGGGCGAGGAGATGACCGTCTGCGCCAAGCATATGAAGAAAGACAAGACGCTTACCGTCACGGCGAAACGCGTCCTTATGGCGACGGGGAGACGCCCCGCCACTGAGGATATGGGGCTCGAAACGGCCGACATCGAATGCACGCGCGGCATCGAAGTCGATGCGAATTTTAAGACCGCGCAGGACAAAGTCTACGCCGTCGGCGATTGCGTACGCGGCAACACCATGCTCGCACACGTCGCGTCGAGTCAGGCGATTCACGTCGTGGAGACCTGGGCGGGAAAAGCGAACGAGAAAAATCTCACGCTCATTCCATCGACCGTCTTCCTCTATCCGGAACTCGCGTGGGTCGGCATGAGCGAGGAGGAAGTGAAGGAGCAGGGCATTCCCTATCGCAGCGAAACCTTCCCCATGACGGCGAACGGCAAAGCGCTCACGCTCGGAGAAACCGCCGGCGTCGTCAAAGTCATCGCGCGCGAGGACGACGGAAAACTTCTCGGCGTCCACGTTTTCGGAGCGCACGCGGGCGATCTTGTCGCCTCCGTGACACCCGTGATGGCGCGCGGTGGGAACGTCGATGATTTTCTCACGGCGATTACCGCGCATCCGTCGCTCGGCGAAGCCGTGAGCGAAGCCATGGAAAAAATCCGCGGCAGCGCGATCCATGCACGCTAGAATTTTTGGAAAAGAATTTTCATCAGAACAGAAAAGATCGGAGAGCCTTCCGATCTTTTTTTGTGATTTTGTTTGAAAATAATCCATTTGGGTATCTATAAGGCGTACAGATTTAGAATGGAGTCATGGATATGAAAGACGTAATACTCATCCATCGCATGGACGAAAACAATCGAATACGACGTATGCGTTTTGTCACCGACGCGGGGATGCACGACCGTGCGGATCAAATGCTCGCCTTGCTTGAAAAAGCGAATCTCACGGAGGAAGATCTCGTTTTTCTCCGGGACGGTTTCACGGCTTGCTTGACGAGAGAGGACATTCCGCGCGTCTTGAGCCTTGTTCTTGCGGCAGGAATGAACGTGTACTCAGTCTACGAAGTCTACGAACTCTATGAATCATAAAGGAGGAAAAAGTATGTACAAAAAATTGGAAGGTCAAATGAATTTTGAAATCGAGAGCGCATATATCTATATGGGAATGGCATCCTATCTCAAAAACGAAGGCTATGACGGCATGAGCCATTTCATGATGGAACAGGCCAAAGAAGAGATGGAACATGCGATGAAATTCTACGAATTCTTAAACGATGTCGGTGAACACGTCGTCTTCGCAGCAATCCCCGCACCGCAAGCGGAATATAAGAACGTTCTCGACGTCTTCAAGAGTGCATTCGAACACGAAAAAGAAGTCACCCGCCGCATCCACGAGCTCTATTGGCAAGCGGAAGAGAAGAAGAATCTTCCCGCAATGCGTCTACTCGACTGGTATGTACACGAACAAGTCGAAGAGGAAGCCAATTTCGACGACATCGTCACCAAACTCGAGCGCGCACACGAGAACTTCGGCGCACTCTATATCCTTGACCAACAGCTCGGACGTCGCGAATAATCGAAACATGAAAAGAGGGCAGGCCCTCTTTTTTTCTTGTTTTTATTTCGTATAGGATAGCCTTTTCCCGACTGTTGTGATATAATCTGAATATCGTACGGGATAGACCCGCACCGGAGAAAGCAAAAAGGGGGAAGTCGTCATGACGGAGAGACCTGTTACCATTCACAATAGAATAGGACTGCACTCACGCAAGGCCAGCCGATTTATAAAGGAGGCGATTCGCTTTAAGAGCGATATCTATGTCCTCAAGGACGGCGTAGAATACAACGGAAAGAGCATTATGGGCATTCTTTCCATGAGTGCGTTTCAAGGGGATACGATCACGATTCGCGCGGACGGTCCGGACGAAAAAGAAGCGGTCGATCATCTCGTCGCACATATCGAAAGCGACGTCGACTAAAGACTCCGTCTTTCCCGAGGGGAAGGCGGTTTTTTTATTGCCCGAACGCGGGAAAAAGTTTCCCCGACAGACGAGTCGCGCCGATGATGCATCATCCTTGAAAAATCGGCCTCGATTCAGTAAAATAGACGATTGAAGGTTGGTGATGATCGTGCGAGATCTGTACGAAATTCTTGAAATAGATCGAGACGCCTCTCAGGCGGAAATCAAGAGACAATATCGACTCCTTGCGAAGAAACATCATCCGGACTTAAATCCGGACGATGACACGGCGCAGGAGAAATTAAAAGAAATCAATTTGGCCTACGAAGTGCTCGGCGATCCGGATCGCCGCGTGCAGTACGACACCTACGGCGACGCCATCTTTGAAGGCGCACAGAGCGGGGCGGATTTTGGCGGATTCGGCGATTTCTTCTCGGATCTCTTCCGCGGATTCGGTTTTGATTTTGCGGGAAGCGGCGCCGGCGGCATGGGGAATACCCCGAGACGCGGGCAGGATATTCGCAAACCGCTGTCACTCACGTTTCGCGAGGCGGTCTTCGGCGTCGTGCGCGAGATCTCTTTCGACCGCATGGAAAAATGTCCAGAATGTGGTGGCACGGGCGCGGAGAAGGGACACGATCCCGAGACTTGCCCCGATTGTCACGGCTCGGGGCGCGTAAGAAGAGTCCAGAATTCGATTTTCGGCCAGATGATGACCGAAGGGATCTGCCCGAATTGCGAAGGCACGGGCAAGATCATCACGCACAAATGCCCCGACTGCAAGGGGAAGAAATTTGTGCGCGTAAAGAAAAAGATGAAAGTGACGATCCCCGAGGGCGTCGATCGAGGCATGGTCATTAGTCTCCGCGGCGAAGGACACGAGGGCGAACCGGGTGCGCCGAACGGCGACCTGCTCCTCTATCTCGACGTCCAGGAGCACGAGATTTTCCACCGCAACGATCTCGACATCGAGTTCGAGCTCCCGATCGGGATGGCGCGTGCGGCACTGGGCGGCGAAGTGGACATTCCGACCCTCCGCGGCACGGAGAAATACAAGATTCCCGCGGGCACGCAGGGCGGCACGGTCTTTACGATCAAAGGCGGCGGCGTCACGCGCGGCTCGCACACGGGCGATCTCAAGTTTATGGTGCGCGTCGATATTCCGAAGAAACTTACCGAGAGAGAACGCGAGCTTCTCATCGAGTTTGACGAGGGCGAGACCAAAGCCCACGAAGCACGGAAGAAGAGCTTTTTTGAAAAAGTAAAGGATTTTTTTGAAGATGAAAGAGATTAAGATCACATTGGACCGCACGCTTCTCGATGAAGTGGAAGCGGTCCTTCTCGAATATTCGGAAAACGGCTGGGACATCTCCGACGACGTGACGGCGAAGGATCTCACGGATCCCGCGCTCGCCTGGGGTGCGCTCATCGATCCCGAACTCGTCGGCAGGGAGAAAGATCGCCTCACGATTCTCGCTTATGCCGAGGACGAAAAGGCACTTGTGAACGCGCTCGCGGAGTACGACGTGACCTGTGAAGTGCGCACACTCCCGGAGATCGACTATCAGGCCGAGTGGAAAAAGACCTGGAAAGGCATCGTGGCGGGCGGATTTCACATCCAACCGAGTTGGGAAGAGCCCGAGGAAGGTGCAATCCGCATCGATCCCGGCATGGCGTTCGGCACGGGCACGCATGAGACGACGAAACTCGCCCTCACACTTCTAGCGAAGACGAAACCGCGTCGTTTCTACGATGTCGGCACGGGGAGCGGCATTCTCGCCATCGCGGCGGCAAGACTCGGCGCGACGGAGATCCTCGCTACGGACATCGATCCCTTGGCCGTGAAACAGACGGAGGAAAACTTCGCGCTAAACGGCATTACGGGTACGGTGCGGACGAACGATCTTCTCAAAGGCGTCACCCGGACCGCGGACACGATTGCGGCGAATCTCCTCGCCGAACTCGTCGTGCGTTTTCTCCCCGAGGCCAAGGCCCTGCTCGAAGAGGACGGTGTGCTCATCGTCTCGGGCATTCTCGCCGAGAAAGAGGAGACGGTGCGTGAGGCGGCGGCCAAATCGCATTTCGTCGTGACCGACACGGCGCGCGAAGGCGACTGGATCGCCCTGAGATTGGAGCATGACCATGCGTTTTCTCGCTGAGACCAAATGGGAACTCTCCCCGGAGGAGAAGCACCATCTCGAGGTTCTGCGCGTGCGTGAAGGCGAAACCTTTGAGATCCTGTGCGCGGACGAAATCGCCACCGCAAGACGCACGGGGGACGGCTACGAAATTCTCTCGACTCGCCCCGCCGTGACGGACGCCCACACGATCACGCTCTATCAAGGCTATCCCAAAGGAACGAAGCTCGACGAAATCGTCGAAAAGGCGACCGAACTCGGCGTCGACGCGATTGTGCCCGTCTACATGGCGCGCTCCGTCGTGCGACCCGCGAAGAATGAAGACAAAAAACGCGCACGGCGCATCGAGATTGCCCGTTCCGCGACCAAACAATCCCGCGCCGATCGCATCCCCGAGATCCGCGAGGCCGTGGATTTTGAAACCGCGCTGGCATCGGCACAAGGCACGATCCTCGCCGCCTACGAAGACGCGACGGAACCGCTCCGAGACGCGCTCGCACAAGGCGTCGAGACGGACATCGCCCTGTGGATCGGACCCGAGGGCGGCTGGGAACCGGAGGAGATCGAGCGCATTCGCGAACGCGGCGGACGCGTGTTCTCGCTCGGGAGACGGATTCTCCGCACGGAGACCGCCGGACCCGCGACGATTGCCATTTTGCGCTATTTGGAAGTGAATCATGCGTTATAAAACACATACCCTCGGCTGCAAAGTCAATTTCTACGAGACCGAAGCGATGGAGGAGATCTTAAACCGCGCCGGACACGAGAAGACCGACGGCGTCGCCGATCTCTATCTCATCAACACCTGCACCGTCACCGCGCTCGCCGAGCAAAAATCGCGACAGTTTCTCCGTCGTGCCAAACGTGAGAACGCGGATGCCATGGTCGTCGCCGTGGGTTGTTATGCGCAGGTGAACCCCGACGAAATCGCGGGACTCGGAGTGGATCTCGTCGTCGGCACGCAGGATCGCATGCGCATCGCCGAGCTCGTCGAAGACGCCATGCACGGCGGGGAGAAGAATGTCGTGCGTTCGCTCGAAGCCGATATGGATTTCGAGGCGCTCACGATTTCCGACACCGACGCGCGCACCCGCGCCTTTATGAAAATCGAAGACGGCTGCGATCGCTACTGCGCGTATTGCAAAATTCCCTACGCCCGCGGACCCGTGCGTTCTCGATCCCTCGTCTCCATCCGAGAAGAAGCCGAGAGACTCGTGCGCGAAGGATTTCGCGAGATTGTCCTCACGGGGATCCACGTCGCGAGTTTCGGACGCGGCACGGACACGGATCTCGCCGATGCCGTCGCCACCGTCGCCGAAGTCGGGGCGGAGCGCGTGCGCTTAAGCTCCATGGATCCCATGTGGATCACGCGCGAAAGGCTCACAAGACTTGCCGCCATTCCCGCCTTTTGCGATCACTTCCACCTCTCGCTCCAATCCGGCTCCACCGAGATTCTCCGCGCCATGGGAAGACCCTACACCCGCGAGGATTTTCTCGAACGCACCCGGATGATCCGGGAATTTTTCCCCGAGGTGGGCCTCTCGACCGACATCATCGCCGGTTTCCCCGGAGAAACCGAGAAAGACCTCGAGGACTCGCACACGATCATCGGCGAAGCGCGCTTTCACCGCGTCCACGTCTTTCCGTACTCGAGACGCGAAGGCACCCGCGCAGCCAAGATGACCGAGCGCCTCACCACCGCTGAGAAAAAACACCGCGCCGGCATCCTCTCTCAAGAAGCGGAACGTGTGCGCATCGCAGAAGAGGAGAAGCGCATCGGCACCGTCGCACGAGTCCTCACGGAACGCGCCGACGAAGACGGTGCGGAAGGATTCTCCACCCAGTACGAACGCGTTTTCGTCCCGCATGCGCGTGAGAATGCGCTCATACGGGTACAAATAGTAAAAAGAGATGGGGAACGACTCATCGGAAAGGAGATCTGATGGACTGCCTATTTTGCAAAATCGCATCCCACGAGATTCCGTCCACGCAAGTCTATGAGGACGACGAAGTCTACGCATTCTACGACATCGCGCCCCAAGCGCCCGTGCATTTTCTCGTGATTCCAAAAAAACACATCGACTCGCTCGACGCGATCGAAGGCGAAGAAGCACTCGCGGCACACATGCTCACCGTCGCCGCCAAACTCGCCCGCAAACTCGGCCTCGATGAAAAAGGCTACCGCGTCGTCACGAACATCGGCGAAGACGGCGGACAGAGCGTCAAGCATCTGCACCTGCACGTCCTCGGCGGCCGTTCGCTCAATTGGCCACCCGGCTGATCGCCGATTTCATCAAAATAAAAATCGACATGCCCCGCGCGTGTCGATTTTTTTGTGCTCTTTTTTCAATTTACAAAAAGACTTGACAAAAATAAAAAAATAGTCTAATATTTAATCATACCACAGATTTATAAATAAATGCAAATCTTTATTCGCGCACGGATCGGCGAATGAGAGAGAAGTGGTGGTTTATTTTTGGCGTAAAAATCCGAGAATAAGCAGCTTTTGTGTACATTTTTGTAGAAGGGAAAAAGAATTTTCCGAAAAAACTTGACGAATAATAAAAAATAATATAAAATTTAATTATACTACAGAAATCGAGAGTTTAGCAAATCAATGAGAAAATAAAAAAACGCATAGAAGCTGTTGGTCAACTTTTGGTTTCCAATGCGGAGGCCGGGTGCCGAATGCACCTGCCGATGCTTGAAATAAAAAAACAAGGAGGAAACAAGATGAAATCAATGAAAAGAACCATTGCTATGCTACTCACGCTCGCGCTCGTATTTGCGTCGTTCCCTCTTGGAGCGTTTGCCGAGCAAGAACTCGTAGCAGAGCAAAGTAGTGAAGCGGGGGGGGTATCTCCCGCTGAGCCTCAGACCGAGGTAAAAGAAGAGGCGCAAGAAGAAACACCCCTGGAAATCCAACCGGAGGAAGAAAAGCAAGCCCTTCAAGCTCCGGCGAATCAGAGCGAAGACGAGGGTGAGAGACGATTATTGTTTCAGCTCGGTTATGCAAGCCAAACTCAGCACGGACACAGTGTACCGAGTGATCCGCGAGCTGCCAATGCCGAGGCGGTAAGAGTTTTCACTAACATTGGAATCACTGTCTCCGGAATGGTTAACGGTGAATTGAGAACAGTGAAAGTTAAGCCTGAACTTGTGAAGACTAATGGCGAGCCATTTCCATTCTATCTGAACCGCAATGGCGGAACCTGGCCGGTTGGGACGATTGTAACGATAACATTTGAAAACGAATTTCTTAAAAACTCCACCTTTCATCTTTCCTATACGGGCCCGGATGATATTAAACAAGTTGTAAAGGGAGGATATGAAAAGGTTGAGTATAGAATCGATGATAAATTAAACACCTATCGAATTGGGCTCGGAAAAATGGAAGTAGGCTTTGATCCGAATGGGGGAAAGTTTACAAACGGGAAAAATATGATTCTAAGCCCGGTTCAGTACGACAATCATGTTGTTTTTCCTGCGCCGCCAAAGAAAGATGGGTTCTTTTTCAAAGGTTGGTATACGAAACATCCCAGTCAACCAACACGAGATGGAGGCATGATGGTCTACGTGCCGGAAGGAAACTATGGTTCCGTAGTCATGTGGAGCGAGACAGACCAATTCTCGGATCGAAATAGAGATTGGAAGCTTTACAATGATCTAAAATATGACGATACCTATGACTGGATTTTCCGCCTTCGAGCAATGTGGCAAAGACCTGAATTGACATTCTACTCCAAAGAGAGAAAGGAAATTACCGATGCTAATAAAGCGGCGTCCATTTTGCAGCCAATCCACAAAGCTTATCGAGGTGCAAGTCTCAATAATACAAAATGGGACGCTGTAGGCAATGAGGACCTCAACAAGCAGGGCAACCCATTAACGGAGTTGCCGGGGCTTGACGCCGGAAGCATTCCTGAAGGCCGAAGATTTAAAAACCGTTGGGTCTATTACACCAAGGATTCTGAAGGAAATGAAATTCAGGAAGAGTTCACAATGAACACCTTGATTCAAGGAGATATGGAACTCTATCCGCTCTTTGAGAGACCCACATTGACGTTCTACAAACAAGAAAAAGAGGATATTGACAAATTGGACAAGGATGCAAAAAAAGCACAGATCTTGGATCCTGTTCATGAAGTATGCTTTGACTTGAGTCTTGAAGACATCAATTGGGATGCCCCTGAAAACCAAGACATCAACACAGAAAAGAACAGCTTAAAGGATTTGCCCGGGCTTGGCGCTGAAAGCGTTCCTGCGGGAAAACTATTTAAAAATCGTTGGGTTTACTATGAAAAGGGCGAGAATGGAAAATTAATTGCAAAAGAGTTCAAAAAGGATACGGTCGTTAAGGGAGACATGGAACTCTATCCGCTCTTTGAGAGACCCACATTGACGTTCTATACACAAGAGCAAAAGAATATCAATGCAGGGAATAAGGAAGACTCGATTTTACAACCCATTCACAAAGCGTATCTTGGAGCAAGTCTGGAGGGAACTCAATGGGGTGCTCAAGGAAATGAAGATATTAATGAAGAAGGCAATCCGTTGACGGAACTGCCGGGACTCTCCGCTGGGAAAATCCCTGACGGGAAGATGTTTAACAACCGTTGGGTTTACTACGCGGCGGATGACAAGAATTTTGAAAATCCGCTAGAATTTACCATGCAAACGAAAGTTGAAGGCGACATGGAACTCTATCCGCTCTTTGAGAGACCGACCTTGACTTTCTACACCAAAGAGAAAAAGGATCTTACCGAAGCGAATAAAAAAGATTCCATTCTAAAACCCATTCACAAAGCGTATCTGGGGGCAAGCCTCAAAGATACGCAATGGGCTGCAGAAGGAAACGAGGATATCAACACGGAGGAAAACAAACTGACGGAACTGCCGGTATTAGATTCTGCCTCTATTCCCAAGGGAATGAAGTTTAAACACTGGGTTTATTACACAACCGGGACCAATGGCGAGGAAATGTTGAAAGAATTTACATTGGAAACGAAGATCGAGGGCAATATGGAACTCTATCCGGTCTTTGAGAAGAAGGATTCTTCGGATCCGTCCAATCCGCCCACGCCTCCGACTCCGAATCCGAATCCGGATGACCCGAGCACGCCTTCGGATCCTTCGAAACCGTCCGATCCTTCAAAGCCGTCTACGCCGGATAAACCTTCGACCGACCAACCGTCTCCGAACGTTCCGTCGGAACCGGGAGACAAGAAGCCGGGCACGGATTCCGGAATGAAGACGCCGAGCGGGAGCCCGCTCACTTCGAGCGAGATCGCAAAGATTCTTGCAGGTACGAAAAAAACCGTACCGTATATCCCGAGAGCCGGCGTCGGCAAATAGGTTTCCCAAGCAAAGAAAAACTCGAGGAATTTTCCTCGAGTTTTTTTGTGTATTCGCGGAGAGCGTGTAAAAAAACTTCGCCGTCGGTGCGTGAGAAAAATTTCGCCGTCGGCGCGTGGAAAAAATTTTGCCGTCGGCGCGTGAGAATTCTTTCGCGGGCGCGTTTGGAGAGAAAAACTCCGGGCGCGCTCTTTTCTTGTTCATCGGCGGGTAAAACGCTATAATGAATCTGTACAGAGATGCAGTTTTTTGCATATTTTATTTTAGGGAGGTAGCTATGGGAGAAGTAAGGCTTCGCTTTGCGCCGAGTCCGACGGGTTTTTTGCATATCGGCGGACTACGCACGGCGCTCTACAACTATCTCTATGCCAAGGGGCAGGGAGGTAAATTCATTCTACGGATTGAGGACACGGATCGCACGCGTTATGTCGAAGGGGCGATCGAGAGTCTCATTCGCTCGCTCAAATGGGCGGGGATCGATTACGACGAGGGTGTCTATCTTGAGGACGGCAAGCTCGTCGAGCACGGCGATTACGGTCCGTATATCCAATCGGATCGCGTGCGTGCAGGGATCTACAATAAGTACATCGAGAAACTCCTAGAGGAGGGGAAGGCGTACTATTGTTTCTGCACGAAGGAGCGTCTCGAACATCTTCGCGCCCAACAGGAGGCGGACGGCAAGATCTCGAAATACGACGGCCTGTGCCGCGGGATTTCGCTCGAGGAGGCGCGCAAACGCGTGGCGGCGGGCGAGGAGTATGTCATTCGTCTCAAGATGCCGGAGAACGAGCTTATCACGTTCGAAGATGTGGTGAAGGGCACGGTCACGGTCAATTCCAACGACGTGGATGATCAGGTCCTCATCAAGTCCGACGGATTCCCGACGTATCATTTTGCGGTCATCGTGGATGATCATCTCATGGGGATCACACATATCGCACGCGGGGACGAGTGGGTCTCGAGTGTCCCGAAACATGTCATGCTCTATCGCGCGTTCGGCTGGGAGCTTCCGAAATTTATCCATCTGCCGACGATCTTAAACGAACAACATAAGAAACTCTCCAAGCGTCACGACGACGTGAGCGTGGAGGACTTTATCAAACAAGGGTATCTCCCCGAGGGGCTTGTGAACTATCTTGCGATGGTCGGCTGGTCGCCCGGAACGACGGAAGAACTCTTTTCGCTGGAGGATCTTGTGAAGGTCTTTTCGTTCGAACGCGTCAATGCGACGGGCGGGATTTTTGACCGCAAGAAACTCAATTGGGTGAATGCCCATCATATCCGTGAGCTCTCCGACGAGGAGCTTACAAAGAGACTCGAGCCGTTCCTCGAGGAAGCGGATCTCGCGGGTGTCGATCACGAACTCCTTCTCCACGTCATTGCGACGTACAAAGAGGGTGCGCACACGCTCTGCGATCTCATCCCGCCGCTTAAGATGGCGCTGGCAACGGTGCCGGAATACAGCGACGAGGCGAGAGAATTCCTCAAGACGACGGATTCTTCGGCGCTCTACGACGCACTCATCGAGGAGATGGATGCGAAAGACGAGCTTGACGAAGCATTCGGCGATACGATTATGAAAAAACTCCAGGAGAAGACGGGTCTTAAGGGCAAACATCTCTATATGCCTCTACGCGGGGCGCTGATCGGCGAGCTCCACGGGCCTGATATGAAGAGCATTTTCCTCATGCTCGGCAAGGCGCGCTCGATCGAGAGAATCGACGCCGCGAAGAAACTTTTCGGGTGATTTTATGAAAATTTACAATACGCTCACGAGACAAAAGGAAGAATTTCGTCCGATTGAGGAGGGGAAGCTCCGAATGTATGTCTGCGGACCGACGGTCTACAACTACATTCACATCGGCAATCTCCGTCCGCTCGTGGTCTTCGATACATTCCGCCGATATATGCTCGAGAAGGGCTATGACGTGCGCTATGTCGTGAATTTCACCGATGTGGACGACAAGATCATCAATCAGGCGAAGAAAGAAAACATCCCGATCGACGAGGTGACGGCGTTTTACATCAAAGCGTTCATGGAGGACGCGAAGAGGATCAATCTTCTCGAGGAAAAGACGATTCACCCGCATGCGACGGACTATGTGCCGAAGATGGTCGAGTTTGTGAAAGAACTCGTGGACAAGGGCGCCGCATATGAAGTGGATGGCGATGTCTTCTTCGATATTACAAAGGCAAAAGATTACGGCAAACTCTCCAAGAAAAACATCGACGAACTAAGGAGCGGCGCGCGGATTTCCGTCGACGAAAAGAAGAAAAATCCGCTGGATTTTGCCCTTTGGAAAGCGCAGAAGGACGCGTTTGAACCCGCATGGGAGAGCCCGTGGGGCATGGGGCGTCCGGGCTGGCATATCGAATGCTCGGTCATGGCGCAGAATCTTCTCGGCAAGACCATCGACATCCATGCCGGCGGCGCGGATCTCGAGTTCCCGCATCACGAGAACGAGATCGCGCAGTCCGAGGCACACAACGACTGCACCTTCGCCAATTATTGGATGCACAACGGCATGATCACCGTCGACAAGGAAAAGATGAGCAAGTCCAAGGGGAATTTCTTCCTCGCGAAGGACATCGCCCAAGAGTATTCGATGGAAGTCGTGCGCCTGTGGCTTCTGTCCGTTCATTATCGCAATCCGATCGACTTCTCCGAGGCGGTGTTAAAACAAAACGAAACCGCGCTCGAGAGACTCTATACGGCGCGCGAACACGCTTTGACGCTTGCGAAAACCGCCAAAGACGGCGAGGCGAGCGATTTTGTTAAAGAGACCGAGAAAGCGCGTGCGGATTTTGAAGCGCGGATGGAAGACGATCTCAACACCGCGGATGCGCTCTCCGTCGTCTACGACTACGTCCGCCTGGCGAACAGCCGTCTCGACGAGCATTCCGTGAAAGCGGACGTCGAAGCTTCCGTCGCGTTTTACGAAATGGTCGCTCGCGTCCTGGGACTTTTCTATCGCGAAGAAGACGCGATCACCGACGAGGAGATCTTAGCCCTCATCGAAGAACGCACGCAGGCGCGCGCGGAGAAGAATTTTGCCCGTGCGGACGAAATTCGCGACGAACTCGCGGCGCGCGGCATTGAACTCAAGGACACGAGACAAGGCGTGACGTTCTCGCGGACACGGTCGTGAGTCGCCTGATCTACGGGCGCAAGCCCGTGCTCGAGGCGCTCGAGGCGCACACCGCCATCACGAAGATCTATCTCGAAAAAGGCGAGAAGAAAGGCAGCATTCTAAAGATCGAAGGCAAGGCGCGATCGATGGGCATCCGGCTCGAAGCCGTCGACGCGAGGGAACTCGACACTTTGACACAGGAGAACCATCAGGGCGTCGTCGCCGTCGTCGATGACTACCGCTACGCCGATCTCGACGCACTCATCGAGGAGATGAAGAGCCGTGACAATGCCATGCTCGTGCTTCTCGATTCCATCGAGGACCCGCACAATCTTGGGGCAATCGTACGCACCGCCGAATGCGCGGGCGCCGTGGGCGTCGTCATTCCCAAGCACCGTGCCGCGCTCGTCACCGACACCGTGACGAAAGTCAGCGCCGGGGCGACCGAGTATCTCCCCATCGCCAAAGTCACCAATCTCGCCGACGCGATCGAGAAACTCAAACGGGAGAACATCTGGGTCTACGGACTTGCGGGTGAAGCCGACGGCACGATCACCGAGACCGATTTTCGCGGCAAAGTTGCCGTCGTCATCGGGAACGAAGGACGCGGGATCCGAAAGGGTGTCCGCGAGGCCTGCGACGCGCTCGTTTCGATTCCGCTTCGAGGCAAGATTGAGAGCCTCAACGCGAGTGCCGCAGCCGCCGTCGTCCTCTATGAGATCGTAAGACAACATGCGCGCTAAAACGCTCTACGTCGACGGCTATAATATCCTCGAGAACTGGAAAAGCCTCGAGGAAGCGCGGAAAGTGAGCCTCGAAGAAGCGCGGGAAAAACTCGTGGACCTTTTGCAGGAGTACATCTCGTATTCCGGCTGGAAGGTCGTCCTCGTCTTTGACGCCTACAATCTCAAAGGCGTCGAGAACATCGAGCACCGCGGCAAACTCACCGTCGTCTATACGAAAGAACGCGAGACCGCCGACAGTTATATCGAGCGCATGGTGGCAAATTACGAAGGTAAAGACGAAATCATCGTCGCGACCTCCGACGCGCTCGAGCAGATCACGATCCTCGGGAAAGGTGCCACGCGCATGAGCGCACCCGAGCTCGAAGCACGCCTCACCGAAGCGCACAAGATGTATCGTTTGCGACGCAAACGCGCACATTTACCCTTTGAGGAAAAAATTCTCGACGAGGACCTCGCGGAGACCCTCAAGGCGACGATTGAAGAGAAGAAAGAATAGGATGAAAGCTCCGTGGCAAACGGCTGCGGAGTTTTTTTGTGCGTCCGAAGAATCATTTGCGGGCAAATTTTTGTAAAAGCACTTTCATACACCAAAACGGTGTTGAATGAAGATAGATTGACAATGACAAAGGGCTGTGCTAAAATCGGCTTAGGTATGAGGCAATGCAATACGGGATGGATACTCCAAGTTTTTTAACCAAGCGGCAATGTCCACATTGGGATGTTCGTGACCGCGGCGTTTTTGCGTCACGGAAACGGACTCGCAAAGTCAAAAAAGGAAAAGGAGTGTATCAAATGAAAAAACGGATCAGATGAATTGCATTGCTCATGGTCATGACGCTCGTGCTCGTCGCCTGTGGCGGCGGTGATACGACGAAAGGAAAATATGCGGACAGTCCCCATCTCGGGAAATGGGTCGCCGTGGAGGCATCGGCCTTCGGGATGACCATGACTGCCGAGGACATCTTCGAAGAAGGCTTCTGGTTCGACCTCAAAGCCGACGGGAAATGCGAACTTTTCGTAGATGGAGACACGGCAACCGGGACGTGGGAGCCGAGTGATGACGGCGTCAAATTCACGGAAGGTTCAGACAGCTATGAAGCGAAATTTGTGGACGGACGAATGAAGTTCGAATACGAAGGCGTCGAAATCTTCTTCGAAAAAGAGAAATAGGCATTCTAAGAAGGGCGTGTTCCATTCGGAGCGCGCTCTTTTTTTGTGCAAAATCGGACGGGATCGGAAAAAGCATTTGCATCATCGCCGAGCCGGTGCAAAAAAGCACCGACACTCAAATGGCCATTTCGCCAAAACCGGTTTGACGCGTCCCAACGAAATGCCCAAATTCGGATTCAGAGAAATGATTTTGCGCGACAAAACGCATTTTTTCGTAAAAAAGGCGTAAAGAATCGGTAAAGAATTTTGCACTGAGGGAAGAGGATCGAAGAAAAAAATCGACCGAACGCCGAGGGGGGACAATTCGCAAAGGGCGAGGGCAAGCGGAGGAAAGCGTTCGCTTTCCGTGAAAAAACCGGTGTTTCTTTGGATCGTTTTCGCCGGCACGGGAATACGGCACCGCAACTGTAAAGATTGCCGACTTCTTCGGCGCTGTGTTATAATGAATTTGCCCATGTGAGAGGATACATATTGCGGAAAAGAGCACGTTCCTTGCGGCACGAAAGACGGACGTTTGGCCCTTTTTGCGCATGCGAAATCTCCTCACAAACGGTATGGAAAAAGGTTTCCACAAAAAATCAAAAAGGAGAGGTACTATGAACAAACGTATCAAATGGATCGCACTTCTCGTTGCCATGATGCTCGTCTTCGTCGGCTGCGGAAGTAACGAGGCACCGGCTTCGACGGAAACGGGAGAAGCAAGTGAACCTGCGGCATCCGCAGAAAAACCGACAGACGATTTTAAGATCGTATTGAAACTTTCCCACGTCTTTGCACCGAACGAACAGCTTACGCTTTCAACGAACAAAGCTGCAGATGCAATCCGTGAGAGAACCAACGGCGCAGTCGACATCCAGACTTATCCGCAAGGACAACTTCCGACTTACAAAGACGGTCTCGAGCAAGTTGTCAACGGTGCAAACTTCATCTCCGTTGAAGACCCGTCCTATCTCGGCGACTATGTTCCGGACTTCAAAGTCCTCGTCGGACCGTTCGTCTATTCGGACATCGACCAATACACCAAAGTCGTCCAGAGCGATCTCGTACAGGACCTCATCAAGAAGATCGAAGCGGAACACAAGATCAAAGTCCTCGACATGAACTATGTCTTCGGCTTCAGAAACATGATGACAAACAAAGAAATCAAGACTCCGGAAGATCTCAAAGGCATGAAGATCCGCGTTCCGGGCAGCCAAATCTTCGTCGATACCATCAATGCAATGGGCGCTACGGCAAACCCGATGGCATTCTCCGAGACCATTTCCGCCGTTCAACAGGGCGTTGTCGACGGTCTTGAAGGTACGGTCGACGCGATGCTTTCGAACGGTAGTGCCGAGGTTGTCAAGAACGTCGCTCTCACCAAACACTTCATCGGCGTCTGCGGTATCTACATCAACTCCGATGTCTTCAACTCCATCCCCAAGGAATATCAAGACATCATCCTTGAGGAATTCCAGAAGAATGGCGCAGAGATGACCAATCTCGTCAAGACGAACTATGAAGAACAAGTCAAAGAACTCGAAGCCAAAGGCATCGTATTCAACGAAGTTGATCTTCCCGCATTCCAAGAGCGCGTAGCACCCGTCTTTGCAAAGATGGAAGGCGTCACGCCCGGATTCTATGAAAAACTCATGGAGGAAATCAACAAATAAGAACGTCGGAACGAGGCGGGGAGCTAGCCTCCCCGTTTTTATTTCCGCGAGAAAGGGGGAACGCAAAATTGCTCAAAAAGCTATACAACAATTTTGAAGAGATCGTCGGGACCCTGTTTTTGGTGGCGACGGTCGTCCTCGTTTTGCTCAATATCATTACGCGATACTTTTTGAAAACGGGCATCTATTGGTCGGAGGAAGTGGCGACGGGATGTTTTGTCTGGACGGCGTACATCGGTGCGGCTGCCGCCTTCAAAAAAGGCCAACACATCGGTATTGACCTTATCGTCAAACGCTTAAGCGGCAGGAAAAGAGCCTTTATCCAGGTGGTGGTTGATTTCTTGGTCCTCCTCGTCATCGGTTTTACGGCGTATTTCAGCATTCATTATGTCACGACGACGCACACCAAACCCACGCCCGTGCTGGAAGTCTCGAGCGCTTATATCTCGACGGCACTGCCCGTAGGATTCCTCCTTATGATTCTCAGGGGGATCGAAGCACTCGTGCGGGATATCAAATTTCTCCAGGAGGTGGCATAGATGCACGGCACATTTGAATCTCTACTACCGGTCATCATGGTGCTGATTTTGTATTTTTCCAGCGTCCCGATCGTATTCGCACTTTTTTCATCCACGCTTTTCTATTTCTTCTTCATCGACCAGGGGACCAGTGCCGTCCTCGTCTTCCAAAAATTCATCTCCAGCAGTCAAAACTTTGCCCTGCTTGCGATCCCGTTCTTTATCATGGCGGGCTCGATCATGAACTACTCGGGCATCAGTGAGAAACTCATGGATTTTGCCGACTGTCTTACGGGACATTTAAAAGGCGGCCTCGGCCATGTCAACGTCGTCCTTAGTCTTCTCATGGGCGGCGTCTCCGGATCCGCTAACGCGGACGCGGCGATGGAAGCGAAGATGCTCGTCCCCGAGATGATCAAAAAAGGCTACAGCAATGAATTTTCGTCGGCGATTACGGCGGCATCCTCTGCGGTGACACCCGTCATTCCGCCCGGCATCAATCTCATCATCTACGGCATCATCGCGAGTGTCCCCGTCGGCAAGATGTTCATCGCGGGCTATGTGCCCGGCGTCATCATGGCCATCGCACTCATGATTGCCGTCTCCATCATCGCGCACAAACGCGACTACGCGCCTACACGCACGAAGAAAGCCTCCGCCAAAGAAATTTTGCAACAGGCGGGTCGCTCTTTCTGGGCTCTGATGTTCCCGTTCGGCATCATCGCGACCATTCGTATCGGCGTCATCACGCCGTCCGAAGCGGGCGCCATCGCGATCGTCTACACGATCATCGTCGGCAAATTTTTCTACAAGAAACTCAAATGGAGCGATTTTCCCGAGATCTTCAAAGAGACCATCTACGGAACCGGCTCCGTCGTCCTCATCATCGTCGCAGCCAATGTCTTCGGTTACTATCTCAACTGGGAAGGCATTCCGCAGAGACTCACCTCGCTCTTACTCGGAATCACCACCAACAAATACGTCATGCTCGCGATCTGCAATGTCATCTTGCTCATTCTCGGCATGTTCATCGAAGGCGGCGCAGCCATGGTCATCACGGCACCGCTCCTCGTCCCGATCGTCACGCAACTCGGCGTCGATCCGCTTCACTTCGGTATGATCATCATCGTCAATATCATGCTCGGCGGCATCACCCCGCCCTTCGGCTCCATGATGTTCACCGTGTGCGGCATCACCGAATGCTCCATCGACGGCTTTGTGAAAGAAATCTGGCCGTTCATCTTTGCACTCTTAGTCGTCCTCATCATCGTGACCTATTGGCCCGCACTGACGATGGCGCTGCCGGCATGGATCGGCTAAACGCAACCCCAAAGTTGCCCTCGCGGCACCTTTTCTTTTTTCGGAGGAGACATGAAACTCGAAACCATCTACGAAACGCTCATGAATCACTACGGCGATCTCGGCTGGTGGCCGGCGGACACGCCATTCGAAGTCATGGTCGGCGCGATCCTCACGCAGAACACCGCATGGACCAATGTCGAGAAGGCCATCGCGCGCTTCGACGGCGATCTCACGCCCGTGCGCATCCAAAATCTTTCTCATGAAGAACTCGAGGAGATCATTCGCCCCGCGGGATTTTACCGTCAAAAGGCCGATTATCTCAAGAATCTCACCGCGTGGTTCGCGCGCTACGGATGGGACACGGAGAAAGCGAAAGACATTCCCACGGAGAATTTGCGGAAAGAACTCCTCGCCGTGCGCGGCATCGGGAACGAAACCGCGGACAGCATTCTGCTCTACGCCTTTCACCGCGCGACTTTTGTCGTCGACGCCTACACGAAACGCCTCTTTGCGAGAATGCCCATCGACGCGGGAAAAAAATACATGGAGATCAAACGTTACTGCGAGTTGAGTCTCCCCGCAGACGCCATCCTCTATAGTCACTTCCACGCCCTTATCGTCGAGAACTCCAAGACCCACTGCCGCAAAATTCCGCGTTGCACCGCTTGCCCGCTCGAGCACCTTTGTGCAAAAAAGATTCAGTAGAAATCGCGCGGAGACAATGGAACGAGCGCGCAAAAAGTCCTATAATAAGAGCATAAACATCGCGATTACAAATTTTGCTTCGATTCATGGGAGCGATGAAAAAATTGGAAATCCGAGAGAGGAGAGACAAGATGCTTGAGAAATATACATTTGACGGCAAAAAAACGCTGGAACTGAAAAAAATTCCCACGAATGCCAAAGAAGACGGGGTCGAAAAAGCCGAAATTAAGAAAAAGATGAAGAAGAATCTCGAGACGATGCAGGCCTTGCAGGAAAAACTCTACGCCGACAGCAAGGAAGGAATCATCGTCGTCCTGCAGGCGCTGGATGCGGCCGGGAAAGATTCCGCCATCCGCCACGTCATGACCGTCTTAAACCCGCAGGGCATGCAAGTCAAGAGTTTCAAAGCGCCGAATGCGGAGGAACTCGCGCACGATTATCTGTGGCGAATTCACGCGAATGTACCCGAAAAAGGCGGCATTGCCATCTTTAACCGCAGTCATTACGAAGACGTCGTCGCCGTGCAGGTGCGCGATCTGCGCAAGCATTTTGCCATGGCCGAGCGCATCCGAGAGGAAAGCGACAAGGAATTTTTCAAGAAACGCTACGAGCAGATCAAAGATTTTGAAACCTATCTCTATGACAACAGCTATCGCGTCGTCAAGATTTTCCTCAATGTCTCCATGAAGAAACAGAAGGAGCGCTTCCTCGAGCGCATCGACCGTCAGGAGAAAAACTGGAAATTCGACGTGAGCGATATGGAGGATCGCGCCCTCTTCGCTGAGTATCAAAAGACTTATGAGGAGGCGATCAATCGGACCGCAACCAAAGAGTGCCCCTGGTATGTCCTCCCCGCGGATCAAAAATGGTACACCCGCTATTTGATCTCGGAGATTATGGTCCGCGTGATGACCGATTGTAATCCGCAATTCCCCCAAGTCTCCGAAGATACGCTGCGGATTATGAAAGAGGCAAGAGTTGAACTTGTAGAAGAATAAGAAACAAAAAAAGCATTGGAACAATGCACTGACCCCCAAAAGTTGGACCAAAAAATCCAACCTTAGGGGGTCTTTTCATGGCAAAATACAGTTACGAATTGAAGAAGAAAATCGTCGAAGAAT
>QWCK01001641.1_pt1 | contig 31866 bp, 23 predicted proteins | sample 1972571 | NCBI WGS metagenome assembly QWCK01 (sample SAMN09866710, study PRJNA288562) | Human gut metagenome isolate term2_stool, whole genome shotgun sequencing... | isolation source: gut | host: Homo sapiens | place: USA: California | reverse complement strand
CCTGAAGGAACTGGTTGATACATTGTTCGCCTCACAGAATGACTTGAGGCTTACATCCGGATTGTTGAAATACTGGCGAATGAGAAACTCTTTCTCCAATGGGTTTAAATGCTTCTTCATCATTTTACGCGTTTAGACCAGGGTGAGTGTGTGGGCAAATATAGGCCTTTTATTTTTCAAATAGAATATCTCAACGCTTTTTTTGCGTTTCCGTGCAAACTTTTTGAGTAGCAGCGCACAAAAGATGGAGCAGTAAATTAGCTGGAAAATATATTAAGATTCCTATAGGTTTATTTATAGGATAATATTCAAATAATTTACTTAATTTTGCAGCCGGAAGGTTGACGGAATGAATATCGATATTATCTTTAAAACATATTATCGCCCGCTCTGCATTTACGCTATGCACTATCTCTCTGGAAATATGGAGGAGGCTGAGGAAGTTGTACAGGAATGCTTTGTCAAAATTTGGCAGCAAAAGGCCGACAGCAGCAAGGCCTACCTATATGCCACCGTTCGGAATATGTGTATAGACTGTCTTCGGCGGAAACAAATAGACACCGTGGAGATACGTCCACAGGATTTGGAGGGCTATATTACCGATTCTGACGCCCAGGAGCGATCGTTTCGGGAAGCTGAACTTTGGACTGCAATCGACAGTCTGCCTGAAAGATGCCGCCAGATTTTCCTGATGAGTAAGCGCGACGGTATGAAATATCACGAAATTGCTGAAGAGCTGAATCTATCAGAGAAAACTGTGGAGCACCAAATCAGTAAGGCTCTGAAACAACTCAAGAGACACAGAACTGATTTGGGTTACATCATTTTGTGCCTCGGATAGCTCCGCTTGATTTATCAACAACTCTCCCAAGCTGAATAACATGGTTTCGGTAACAAGCATAGGAGAACATCAATCACAATTAGAGATCATTGATACCATTCTTTCATTGTAGGAAGATAACAAAGCTTAACCCTATTACCGAGTAGATACATAGTTGTGACGATTCATATTGTCATACTTGATTTAAATTAAGGTGGTAGCTTTGGCTTGGGATATCATATTCTGAGTCGGCTAGCTTTCCTGGGTAGACGGCAAAAGCATTATGACATAGCCCATGTACGGTCTATGTCAATACAGGCAGCTGTTGTTCACAGAATCTGCCTGTAATAAGATGTTCAATTGGGTGTGCCCTTATTTCATAGCGAAGAAAACGCCATCGTTTACAGCCATGCGTACCTCGTACACCCCTGCCTCGTCGTTGGTTACGTTCATCTTCTTGCCATTGGGCAACGTTGCCTGGATAGTACCGTCTTGGTTAAACCGGAAAATCTCGGTTTTCCTGCCTTCCTGAATCTGGGACCACGAGTTGTTTTTCTTGTCATAAACAAAGGTAATAGTCTCACCGGTAGGCAGCAGAATGTCGTACCCATCAGCTTTAGTTGTGACAGCGTAATACTTTCCATCCTGACCCATGATCTGCTTGGTTTCTCCCACTTTCATGGCCATGGGGTTATTGCCGGTCCAGAACTCAATGGAGTTAAGCACCAGAGCATCGGCCATGGAGCAGAATGCATAGGCTGGGGAGATAACTAAGAAAATAATCTCGTTGAGGAACTTGTTGTCCGTGGCGTTCTTGTTCCATGATGCCAATTTGTTGAACATGGCGAAAGAACCCACACACGAGCTTGCGAAGAGTGCGCATGCCATGAGACATACAGCTACTGATAGATGTTTGATTTTCATGTTTTTTGTTTTAATGTCAATATTCATGTGTAAATTTACACAAAAAAAATTGTTATTAGCTCAATTTCCTTAAAATTAACATATCAGATTCGTACAGAATGTCTCCGATTGAAGGTTGGCAGTCTGTTTATCGTCTCAGTACTCCTTTGCCTAGTCCCAGCTCTTGCCTCTAATCTCTGCCAACGCTTTTGTCCAGTTGGTGTCGAGCGAGAACGGGGTAGCGAACTTGGTGCTGTTGTACCATCCCAACACCAGATCTTTGTCCATGTCGTTGAAGAGGCTGTTGTTGATGCTTGCATTCTTGAAGCGAGTAATCACAATGTCCTTCTTCGGTTTGCTTTTCGCTTCGCCCAAACGCTTGAAGTAAAGATTGATAAATTCGGTCATGGCGAGAGTCTGTTCGCCCAGCTGATACTCGGTGAAGGTGGCATCGTCGTTGGATTTGACAAGCATATATTCGATGGCATCCCATTTGAAAGAAGCCACACGGCGCTCGTCCATGCTTTTGGTTTCATCATATTTCACGGTATAGAAACCTTTCTGCATGTTCTTCACTTCGTTGTAAATTTGTTGTGCATGAATGTTTACCGTTAGGGCAAACAAAAGTGCAAAGGCTGTCAGTGTTTTTTTCATATTTTTTAATTTATCCGTATGGTTTAAATGCTGTTGTTGTCCATTGTTGGTGTCTGGTGTTTAACCAGCCTGAGCCGGTGGTCGATGCACCGCGGGAATTCTTCCTCGTAATGGGTGACCATGATGAGCGTCTTGTTTTTCCTGCGGCAGAATATGTCGATAATGTCCTTCACCTTTTGTCGGTTTCTGTTGTCCAGCCCGTGCAGGGGCTCGTCGAGAATGAGCAGTTCCGGATCTTTCACAAATGCTCTGGCTAATAATACAAGACGTTGTTCTCCGCTGGATAGTTTCATGAAAGTTTGGTTTTCCAGTTCTTTTATGCCAAAAACTTCCATCCAGAAACGGCAGATGCCGTATTCCTCTTTTCTGGGTCTGACGTACAGTCCCACGCTGTCCTTGAGTCCGCTGGCCACGATTTGTATGGCTGGCAGGTCGCGCTTGTATGCCCGGTGCATTTCCGGTGAAACATATCCGATGTGCTTCTTGATGTCCCAGATACTCTCTCCCGACCCTCTGCGGTGATCAAACAGGGTGATGTCGCAGGCGTAGCTTTGTGGATTGTCGGCACAGACAAGGCTGAGCAGTGTCGATTTGCCAGCACCGTTATGCCCCTCAAGAGCCCAACGCTCACCGTTAAGTACCGTCCACGACAGTTCTTTCAGAATGGTGCGTTCACCATATTTAATGCTCACCTTGTTCATTTTCACCACCTCCTGCGTGTGGTATTCGTTCTCCTTGTAGGGCAAGTCGACGATGGCCTGCGCGATTTTTTCGTCTAACATGTGAGTTGTAGCCGGTTTCCGCTGTGCCAAATATTGTTCCCGCGTCAGCTTGGGGCGCACCCTACGGTCTTCCAATTCCACCACATGAGTGACAAACTGCGGTATGTCATCTGTCTTGGACAGCACAAGTATGATTTGCAAGGCGGTGTTATGCGACAGAGTTTCGAGCAAGTTGCGCAGCAAATCGCGCGTGGGGGCGTCAAGCCCTATGAATGGATTATCCATGATGAGCACCCTCGGGGCAGAGAGGAGCGTCTCGGTTATCTTGAACTTGCGCAGTTCGCCGCTCGAGAGCAATGTGGTATGCTTGTCGAGCAACAGCTCTATCCCGAACGTCTCATACAGCCTGCGCTGCAAACTCCGGCGTTCCGGCGTGTCTTCGCCGAGGCGATGGTAAGCCTCTTCGAGCTTTTCGCCGACGGTTGGCGTGTCGCTGTCTGTTTCGGTTCGGTTCCATCGCTGCTGCAAGAAGTACGTGCGGTCGCTGTCGCCCCCGTAGGCATCGAGAAAGGTGATGTACTTGATATTATCAGCTGCCAGGGGTTTGGTGCTTGGGCTGAAATTGTATTCAGGGTCACGCCTGAGCAGGGGATACCGCCCGGTCATGATGTTGACAAGTCTTGTCTTGCCACCTGCGTTAGGGCCGACGATGGCCAGATGCTCACCGTTGCAGCTCTCGAAGTTCACTGGCTCGGCCATGCGCCATTGCGGCATACGGCACACTCCGTCAACAATCCTGATGACGGGCCATGCCTCCTGCGGCCGATTTTGCGAAACACTGTCATGACATGATTTGCCCATATCCCATCTCCTCTTATCTTTTTACCTTTTTGTTTTTTATTTTCCCCGGGTTCCTTTTCACAAAATCAGCCCAACTCCCGTAGTGCGGGGCATCGGTGACCGGACGTGCCGATTGCAGAAAATGGCAGTAGGCTGCTCCCAAAGCATCGGTGGCATCCATAAAGCGGGGCATCTCGTCCTTGCTGATGTGCAACAGTTTCTGCAGCATGCTCGCCACTTGTTCTTTCGAAGCCTGTCCCTGGCCAGTGATGGCCATCTTGATTTTCAGCGGTGCATATTCGTGTATGAAAATGTCGCGGTGTATGGCTGCCGATATCGCCACTCCCTGTGCGCGTCCCAACTTGATGAGCGACTGCACGTTCTTGCTGTAGAAGGGTGCCTCGATAGCCATCTCATCGGGGTGGTATTCGTCAATGATTCCAATCACGCGCTCGAATATCTTGCCCAGCTTAAGATAGGTATCGTCCATTTTCCGCATGTCCACCACCCCTAAGGCCATCATCTCCGGCTTGTTGTCCAGCACGCGCAGAACCCCATAGCCCATGATGTTGGTGCCGGGGTCAATGCCAAGAATGATGCGTTCGGCGGGTTGTCTGCGTGTTTCTGCCATGATGTGTATGCCTGAATGCTACCCCGTTTTGCTTATCTGTCCATATAAGGATTACCAGCCACCTCGGCCCCGATGGTTGTCGACTCCCCATGTCCGGGATAAACACGAGTATCGTCGGGCAGTTGCGCAATCATGCGCAGGCTCTGGATAAGACTAAACATCGAGCCGCCGGGCAAGTCGCTCCGGCCAATGCTACCACGGAAAAGGGTATCGCCCGAGAAGGCGATCTGCTCTTCTTTGCAATAGAAAAACACGCCACCGGGAGTGTGTCCGGGAGTTTCGAGAATGGTGAACCGATGGTTGCCAAACGAAATGGTGTCCTCTCCACGGAAATATCGGCCTACCGGGGGAAAGCTGTCGTCTTCCATCTGCACACCACATATGGTTGCAGCCTGCATGGGGAGGGATTTAATCAGCTCCTCGTCGTCAGCGTGCACCTCCACTTTCACCCCCCAGGTGTCGTTCACAAACATGTTGCCGAAGTTGTGGTCAAAGTGCCCGTGCGTCGCAATCAGGTGCACAGGCTTCAGCTCGTTTTGTTCGATGTATTCCCGGATGGCTTTCTTTTCGCTGTCGTAGAAAGCACCACAATCGATGATGACAGCCTCGCGGGTCTCGTCGCTCACGACGTAGCAGTTCTCCTGAATCATGTTGCAAACAAAGCGTTGTATGTGTAGCATGTTTTCTGAGTTTTAGGTGTGTGAATGAAAAACCAAGGAGGTTTCCCGAACGGGGGGTGTCCCTGGTGTGTTATTTGTTGGGCGTAATGGGCAGATAGATCACCTGCTTGCCCTGAAACCATTCGTCGCTGAAGAAAGAACTGATGTCCGTGCGCTCCACGATCTTGGCATACGGTCTGAGTTCATCTTCCAAAGTACCCCCCTTCAACACGATAAGGCCGTTGGGCAGGGCGTTGTGCTGCGATTTAGAGATATTCTTGCGGACAATCTTCACCAGGTCGGGCATGGGCATCACGGCGCGCGACACCACAAAGTCGAACTTGTCTTTCTCCTCTTCGCCCCGACGGTGGAAAGCCTCTGTGTTGTCCAAACCTATGGCATGGGCCACCTCGGTGGCCACGCGAACCTTCTTCCCAATGCTGTCGATGAGCCGAAAACGGCATTCAGGAAACATGATGGCCAGCGGAATGCCGGGAAAACCTCCACCCGTGCCTATGTCGAGGATGGTGGTGCCGGGTCTGAAACTGACGACCTTGGCTATGGCCAATGAATGGAGCACATGGTGGAGATACAGATTGTCGATGTCCTTTCGGGAAATGACGTTAATCTTTGCATTCCACTCGTGGTAGAGAGCATCGAGTGCCCCAAACTGCTCCTTCTGTCGGGGAGTGAGGTCCGGAAAATAGTTGAAGATGTCCAATTTGTCCATTGTTGTCGGCAAAGTTACGGTTTTTTAGTGTAACTTTGTAACCAAACACATATAATAATGATTAAAGCAGCTTTATTTGATCTTGACGGAGTAGTTCTTGACACGGAGACACAATACACAAAATTCTGGGGAAAACAATTCCGGCGCTACTATCCTGATTCGCCAGGACTGGAGCATAAGATTAAGGGCATGACACTAACCCAGATTTTGGATGCCCATTATGCTGGTAAAAAAGATATTCAAGAAGTCATCATACACGAGCTCAACGAATATGAACAACAGATGAGTTACGAGTATATACCGGGGTTCGAGGCCTTTGTCAAGCAGCTTCGACAGCATCATATCAAGACCGCCGTGGTGACAAGCAGCAATCTTGCGAAGATGGAGAAAGTGTACCGAAGGCAGTCTGGGATGAAACTTTATTTCGATCGGATACTGACGAGCGAGGACTTCAGCAAGAGCAAACCCCATCCCGACAGCTATCTCAAGGGGGCAGCTGCGCTGGGTGTGCGGCCGGAAGAGTGTTTAGGGTTTGAGGACAGCATCAACGGACTGAAAGCCGCGCGTGCCGCAGGATTGTTCTCTGTGGGGTTGACAACCACAAATAGCCGTGAGGTTGTGGCGGAGTTATGCGATATGGTGATTGATGATTTCACCCAAATCAGCCCTGCCGACTTGCTCGTGTAGATCGTCCAACGATGATACGAATAAACAAACACGCAACGTTTACAACTCAATCCAAACGAAATATGAAGCATCTATTTATTATTCTTGTTATCCTTTTCACGCTTCCTATCTCCGGACAGCAACTCCGAGGCGTGCGTACGGTGCCACTTGGCGACATCCAGCTGAGCGACCCGTGCATTCTGGCTGATTCCGCCACACATCAATACTATATGACCGGCACCGGTGGCCGGTTGTGGAAGAGCAAAGATCTGAAAATGTGGACTGGTCCGTACAATGTGGTCGACGTCGACTCGGCCTCGTGGATGGGGCCAAACCCAATGATATGGGCTGCCGAGTTGCATTCCTACAAGGGCAAATACTATTATTTCGCAACGTTCACCAACCAGGCCGTGAAAATCGATACGGTGCGTGGGAATGTGATAGAACGCCGTGCCTCTCAGGTTCTTGTGAGCGACTATCCCGACGGCCCGTACCGGCTTTTCGGCAATGCCACCTATCTACCGGCCAACCGACCTACTCTTGATGGAACGTTCTGGGTGGACCTCGATGGCAAACCCTATATGGTTTACTGCGGTGAATGGTTGGCCAATTGGAATGGAACAATGGAGAAAATTGAACTCAAGTCTGACCTAAGCGGCACCATTGGCGAGGGTAAGGTGATGTTTCGTGCACTTGATTCCCCCTGGAGTCGGGAGCGTGTAAACGACAAAATCATTCCCAACAAGGTGACCGACGGCCCCTACCTCTTCAGAACCGGCACGGGAAGGCTGGGCATGATATGGACCTCGTGGGTCTATAATGTTTATACGCAGGGCGTGGCCTACTCCGAAAGCGGAACGCTCGATGGTCCTTGGGTACACGAGTCGAAACCCATTACTCCGCCCAACTTCGGGCATGGCATGTTGTTCCGTGATTTTGACGGGCGCATGCTGATGAGCGTGCATAGTCACAAGTCGGTCGGTGGACGCTACATCCGAATTCCTCATCTGTTCAGGGTGGATTGGAGCGACGACAAACTTGTGGTGGATCAAAATCCGCTCTGATCCAAGGAGCAAAAAAAATCCAAGTGAACGATAGACTTGTTCACTTGGATTTTTTTTGGACAGTAGGGATAATCGGGCTCGAACCGATGACCTCTGCAATGTGACTGCAGCGCTCTAAACCAACTGGGCTATACCCCTATATATTGCCGTATTGGAATTACGACGATGCAAAGATATGGCTTTTTCAGTGAATAGACAAAAAATAGCTTGCTTTTTTTGAGGGACACAGGAAGTTTTCTACTAAACCAACAATCGTGCATGACCACCGCGACAGTTTATTTTGAATTTCGAATTTTGATTTCTGAATTGCGACATAAAACAAAGTAGGGGCTGTTACAATGTCCTCCGACAGGTGTCATGGAGATTGGTGAGTGTCAATAAAACTTCACTGCAATCGTGTCTTGTTTTTATGACGAAATAGAAATAAATTCGCCTTGATTTGTAAACTATTACTCATTGATAGGATTCCGAGGTGTCAAAGCAGGATCCGTTGCTGCTTTCTGACGATGCGTTTAGGCCTCGATCGACGGATGAAAACACTGTAATCGTATGGCGCTTAGGCTTTATATGTGGTGCGTCTAAGCCCTAACCGCACGGAAATTAAAAAACTATTTTACACGAATTTTTAGTTTGAGATGACAAGTCTGTGTGAATAAGATGATTGTAGAAAACCTGGTTTTTTGGTCATTTTCAGAATTTATGCACATCCGTTTTCAAATATCGAAAATATAGACATGGTGTTGTTCGTATTTTTCAACATTTTATATCAGAATTTGATAGTCTGTGAAGCTCGCTTGTTTCTCAAATTGGAAACGTTTGTATGCCGTGGAGTTTTTGCGTTTTCATTTGGTGATTGTTTTATATTTTACGCCTGTGATATGTTTGAATTTATTACTTATCTGACAGGTAGTGGACTTGGGTGACAGACAAAAATCCTTAGTAAAAAAACATTAAAAATGTTGGTTAATAAATTTAACTTTATTATCTTTGTGGTAAGTAATAATAATTGATTCAAAATTCTTGGTTATGGCAAAGTACAACATTACTCCGGTGAAGGAAAAGGAGGCTTCTTACAGGACTCTTGTCAGCCCCCAGATGATGGATGAACTCGAGGCAAAAATCAACGACATTATCATCATCCAAAAGAAATACCGAGACAAGCACTATTCTGCCAAGCGACTGGCGGAAGATTTGGGCACCAATACGCGATATATTTCGGCTGTGGTCAATGTCAGGTTTCACATGAACTATACCTCCTTGGTAAACTATCATCGAATTCGCGAGGCCATGTCGATTCTTGTTGACAGGCGCTATAGGGACCTGACGATGGAGGAAATTTCTGACATGGTAGGCTTTTCAAACAGGCAGTCGTTTTATGCTTCTTTCTACAGAATCAATGGCATGACTCCCCGGGATTACAAGATACAGCAGCTTGAGCGTCATCCCGTGCTCATGGAGGAACCCAAGAAGCGTGGCCGCAAGCCCGGGTCGAAGAATAAAAAGAAGTAAGTCTTTTGTACAGTAGCCACCTTATAAATCGTAACTTTAACCACCCGGTCTTTCCCATTTTGTGCAAGACGTTCCTGCACGATGCTCCTGATCGCAAACCCTTTTGGGATGTCGTTATGACGGTTGCTGTTTGGAGCAAGATATATCATGTGTTTCTTTTACAAATGCATGAAATAAATCTACACTTGGCTGCAGAACCTGATGCGTGGGTGGCGTGACATGTCGAGTCATATAATTTAGCAGGGAATTGAGTGCTAAAATCATCTGTATTTGATATTATTTTCATATTTATTTGTATATTTGGAGTCGAATAGAACAAATGTAGATGCGATATAGGTTATTTTTATTGTTTTTACTGTTGAGTTGGCGTCCACTTCTTGCCATCCAGTTCAGACATATGGACAGTAAGGACGGGCTGTCCCAGTTGTCTGTCATGTCCATCCACCAAGACAAGCTGGGACGCATGTGGTTCGGAACTGAAGAGGGTATCAATATCTTTGACGGAAACAGTATTATTTCGTACAAGACGATCGGCAGTGGAGCCGACAATATCATAACCGATGTACACGCTATAACCGACGACACAGATGGTAATGTGTATTTCATATCCAACCAATCGATTGTGCGTTACGACCTGGCGCAGCAGACCTTCAACTTCCTGATCAAAGACGGAGTCTATGCCCTGCGTGGTGCAGGAAATACATTGTATGTGGGCAGAAACAATTTGGTGTTGAGTATGAACACTGACGGCTCTTCGCAGAAAACCATGTGCAGGTTGCCAACTGGAAGAAATGTCACATTTGTTAAAATTGATTCCAAGGGTCGCATGTGGGTCGGTTCATCCCGTGGACTCTATTGCCGTAGCCAGCGGGGAGCACTGCAGGAGATTATAGCCGGGTGTGAGGTCTATGAGGTATTTGAGGATTCGAGACACAATATATGGGTCTCGACGCGCAACAATGGTTGCTTTCTGATTAAACCCGAAGGAGGAATCACCAATTTCCTTGCTCAGGATCGAGATGCCTGGCAGGCATTTTACAATTTTTCGGAGGCGGAAGCCATGACCAGCACAAACATTGCAGGCAACATGGTGCGTGGTATCAATGAGGACAAGCAGGGTAATCTTTGGCTGGGAACCTTTATGGGCCTTAACAAATACGATTACCGCACAGGTCTCTTCACGGTTTATGCTCACACCAACAACCCCTACAGCCTGAGTCATTCTTCGGTTTTCCCGATATACAGGGACAAGAACGGAACGATGTGGGTGGGAACCTATTTCGGCGGGGTGAACCATTTCAACCCCGATACCGATCTGTTTACCTTCTATTCTGCCGATGTGAACCGCAGCGACTGTCTGAGCTATCCGTTTGTGGGACACATGACCGAGGACAGCAAGGGAAATCTGTGGATATGCACCGAGGGTGGGGGACTGAATCGGCTCGACAGGAATACCGGCAAGATTACCCACTATATGCGCGGAAGAGGTGCCAACAAGATTGTACACAATAACCTGAAAACCATCGTCTACGACCCGCGCAGAAACAAGCTTTACATTGGTACGCACACGGGTGGTCTGACTTTTTTTGATATCGACAGTGAGCAGTTTCATAATGTTTGGACGCTACATCCGGAATATCGGGCCCGCTTTGGTGATCAGATTTTTGACATGCACCTCATGGGCAACACCCTTATCTTTACCACGCCTCAAGGTATTTGGAAAGTCAATGTGGAGACCGACAAGGTAGAACCTCTGTTTCCGTCGGGCAAAAGATACGGCAACTCGTCCTTTCACGTAGACCATCGGGGCTATATCTGGATTGTGGCCGATACGGGTGTGTACAGGATAAAACTCACCGATGAGCGTGACTTGCGTTTCTATAAGAATGGAACCAAGGGGCTTAGTCCATTTTATGTGACAGACATTAATCAAGACAGCCAAAACAACATCTATTTGGTGACTCGTGGAGGGGGCATGGCCAGATATGAGGCCGACCGCGACTCGTTCACCGTGATGAATGTGGAAAACAGCGGACTTGTCAGCAATTTCTGCTACGAGATATGCCCGGGGAAGGACTTCCTGCTCATCAATTCGGACAGGGGCATAAGCCTTTTCAACCCGACAAGCAAGACCATACGCAACATAGAATTGTCTCCCGATTTCCCGCTGACAGGTTTCCACCGTGGATGCGGCATGACGGTTTGTCGTGACGGCAAGGTGTTTGTAGGTGGAACAAATGGCCTTGTATCTTTCTACACAGACAACATTAAAGATATAAAGGCAGATTACAACTTGTATGTTTCGCGGCTTTTTGTCAACAACAAGGAGGTCTTTCCCGGTGACGACACTGGCGTGCTGAGCACGGCAGCCTATCACACTGAGCGCATAGACTTGGCGCACAACCAGAATGACCTTTCCATTACCTTTGCCTCCAGCGAATATGTAGGGAACTACCGCAGTCCTGTCTACGAATATATGTTGGAGGGGTATGACGACCGATGGGTGCAAACCACCGGGCATCGCATTTCCTATACGCAAATAGTGCCCGGAACCTACACCCTCATTATCCGTGAGAAAGTCCGGGATAACGAAGCTTCGCAACACGAGGTTCGCATGAAAGTAGTGGTTCATCCGCCCTTTTACAAAACGTGGTTTGCCTATTTCGTTTACCTGATGATTTTCCTCGGGATCCTATATTACATCTACCGCTTCAAGCGCTCACAGATTTTGCTGCGCACTTCCTTGGAGATGGAGAAAAAAGACAAGAAGAATATCGAGGAACTGAACAAGGCCAAGTTGAGATTCTTTACAAGTATCTCGCACGAATTCAGGACACCGCTGACGCTGCTCATCACCAAACTTGATGCCATCATCGAGGAAATTACGCCGGGATCTGTGCTCTACAAGCAGTTCAAGGGACTGAGACGGCATGCCAACCACCTAATGGAGCTGATCAACGAACTGCTTGATTTCAGAAAGATGGAGCAGGGCTATACCCAGCTCGAAGTGGCCGAACACGACATGGTGGCGTTTGCCGGCGCGATTGGTGAAGGATTCTCAAAGTATGCAGAAAGCTGTAATCAGAAATTTGTGTTCACATCTTCCGAACCGTCCGTCATGTGTTGGTTTGATGCCAGACAGATGGAGAAAGTGTTTTATAATCTCTTGTCCAACGCGTTCAAGTATGTTGAAAAAGATAAGGGCATCGTGGAGTTGCAGGTAACAAGCGATGAACAGCATGTACTGATTAAGGTGATGGACAACGGTATCGGCATTCATCAGGACGAATTGGAAAATATTTTTGACCGTTTCTATCAGGCCGGCGGAGCGAAGAGTGGCGTTAGTTCCATAACAGGCACTGGCATTGGCTTGGCATTGGTCAAGGAAATAGTGGAACGACATCATGGCTCTATCCGTGTAGAAAGTTCTCCCGGCTATGGTTCTGTGTTTATCGTGACGTTGCCGAAGAACAAGGAGGCCTTTGCCGAGGACGAGCTGGCCGACAGCCAGGAGAACTTGGAGATACCGCGCACGATGATTGCAGAGCCTTCAGAAGGGATAGAGGCAGATATTGATACCGATATTGACGAGGTCATCGACTCTCCCGAGGATGCACAATACACGATTCTGTTGGTCGAAGACAATGAAGACTTGTTGATGTCGCTTCGCAAACTTTTTGCCAAGACATGTCGCGTGTTGCTTGCCCGTGACGGACGCGAGGGGTTGGATTTGGTGAGGAAAGAACTGCCCGATTTGGTGGTGAGTGATGTGATGATGCCACGAATGAGCGGAACGGAGATGTGCAAACACATTAAGGATGACCTTGCCGTGTCTCATATTCCAGTGGTTTTACTCACGGCAATGGGGTCGGTGGAAAATACCATCGCAGGCTTAAAATGCGGTGCGGATGATTATATTCCCAAGCCGTTCGATTCCAAACTACTCGTCATTCGCTGCAACAATCTCATCAGGTCGCGTAATTTATTGCGCAAGAAAATCAGGGAAGAAGACCGGATGGAAACCGAATTGCTGGCAACAACTCCGCTCGATCGCAACTTCCTCAAGCGTTGCAACGAATATATCGAGAAGAATTTGGCTAACTCGGAGTTCTCTATAGACAGCATGGCCAAGGAGTTGGCTATGGGTCGTAGCAGTTTCTTCAACAAATTCAAGGGACTCACCGGAATGACGCCCAATGACTATGTACAGGGATATCGGCTGAAGCTTTCGGCAACATGGTTAAGGCAGAATTCCGACCTGCAGATATCCGACATTGCCTACAGACTCGGATTTAGTTCTCCGCGTTATTTCTCCCACTGCTTCAAGGCGAAGTATGGAGTAACGCCAAAAGCGTATAGAAAGGGGAGTTAACTCCCCTTTTCCTTGTTAAATCTTTTCGATAGGATTATATTGTACATTCTTTGTACAAAGATGGCATATGCCTGACGTTTTTCTTTCCTACTTTTGCAATAGTGAACCCTCCATTTCAGGAGGAGTGTTTAGTTACTAATTCTAATGTATGTCATCAATGAAGAGACCTTTTCAAATTCTTGCCGCTGGGTTGACAATGGTGCCACAGATGGGCCTTGCACAATCTGCGGATCAGCGTTCGAACTCCGCGCCGAACGTAGTTTATGTGTTTCCCGACCAGTTTCGTAATTTTGCCATGGGATTCTGGAGCCGTCCGGAATACCAGGGGATGCTGCGTACCGCAGGCGATCCCGTGCATACACCTAATATTGACCGCTTTGCCGAAGAATCGGTGGTGCTTACTTCGGCCATGAGTAACTGCCCACTGAGTAGCCCTCATCGTGGCTCGCTGATGACGGGTATGTATCCCAACAAGAGCGGTGTGCCCCTCAACTGTAACTCGAGTCGCCCGCTGAGCAGTCTGCGCGACGATGCCGAGTGTCTGAGCGACGTGATGAGCAAGGCGGGTTACGACTGCGCCTACATTGGCAAGTTGCATGCTCACACTCCGCTGCGCAACGACCCTGACCGTCCCGGACAATATGTGGAAGATCGTGTGCCGGCATGGGATGCCTATACCCCAGCTGAACAGCGGCACGGTTTCAACTATTGGTATTCTTACGGAACGTTCGACGTGCATAAAGATCCGCACTATTGGGATACTGACGGCAAGAAACATGAACCCAAGGAATGGTCGCCCATACACGAGGCTGAAAAGGCCGTGGATTATATTCAGAACAAAGACAATGTGCGCGATGCATCGAAGCCTTTCTTTATTATGGTGGGCATGAACCCTCCACACAGTCCGTACCGTTCGTTGGAAGATTGCATGGAAGAAGATTTTGTACTTTACAAGGACAAGTCTTTGGAAAGCCTTCTCGTCCGCCCCAATGCCAATCATAGGATGGATAAGGCGGAATCGGCCCGCTATTATTTCGCTTCTGTCAGTGGTGTGGACCGTGCTTTTGGCATGATATTGCAAGCGCTCAAAGATGCCGGGCTGGACAAGAACACTATTGTAGTGTTCACGTCGGACCACGGAGAAACAATGTGCAGCCAGAATACCGACGACCCTAAGAACTCGCCATACGCAGAGTCGATGAACGTACCTTTCATCGTTCGTTATCCTGGAAAGATGTCTCACCGCGTGGATAACCTGCTTTTGTCCTCTCCCGATATCATGCCCACACTCCTCGGAATGGTTGGTCTGCATCAGCAGATACCTTCGGAAGTGCAGGGTACCGACTATTCCGCATTGTTCTTTGACAAGAACGCTAAGATAAAAAGACCGGAAGGGGCACTCTATCTTCAGAATGTGGACGGAGAGAAGAATACAGATGGCAAGGTGATATCTTATTTTCCCAAGGCTCGGGGCATCAAGACGGCCGACTATACATTGGCACTTTATATTGACAAGAACCATAAGCTGAAGGAGGCAAAGTTGTTTGATGACAAGAACGATCCGTACCAAATGCGCAACCTTCCGCTGGAAAAGAACAAAAAAATTGTTGCAAAACTCTGCAAGCAAATGGGGCAACTTCTGAAAGAGATAGACGATCCGTGGTACACAGAGCGTATCTTGCCCAATCTTGTTCAATATTGATATAAGCGATTAGCATGGCAAGTGACAGTTTCTTGCCATGCTAAAAAGCTTTTTAATATGCTAAAATGACACTTGGATGATTTATGCTATACAAATGGACAAAAGTGGTATGTGTATAAATCTTATCGATACTATATTTGCAAAGAATAAGTAAACCATCAACCTGTTATACCTATAATATAAACAAAAACCTAACAATTAAACAATGGAAACTTTTAGCAGTAATCAACATTTCAAAAGGATGTTTATAGGGACAGCGATGTCTCTGACATCCATTGTGTTTTTTGCAGGAGTATCCGTGGGATACGCTGCTCCGCCTGCTGCGATTTCTGAAATTGCGCAGGAGTCCATTACCTTAACCGGGACGGTCTCTGATTCTCGTGAAGCTTTAATCGGTGTTACCGTTATCGAAGAGGGAACAAGCAATGGTGTTGTTACCGATTTGGACGGTAAATTCACAATTAAGGTATCTTCCCCTCAATCAGTACTTGTGTTTTCCAGTATTGGATACATAACACAAAAGATTAAAGTAGGCTCTCAGCGTAGTATTCATGTTACCATGCAAGAGAATAGCCGCTCGTTGAACGAAGTCGTTGTTGTGGGTTACGGTACTCAAAAGAAGGTCAATATGACCGGTTCGGTTTCTTCCATCGATGTTTCGGAACTGACAGAGAGCCGTCCTATCACCAATGTTTCGCAAGCTTTGGCAGGTATGGCCGCCGGAGTATCAGTAAAATCAAATAACAACCAGCCGGGTAATGACAATGCTTCTATCTTGGTTCGTGGTCAGGGCACGTTGAACTCTTCTGCCCCTTTGGTTATCATTGATGGTTCGGAGGCAGGTATCAACACAGTAAATCCACAGGATATCGAGTCTGTGTCTGTGCTGAAGGATGCTGCTTCTGCCGCCATTTACGGTTCGCGTGCTGCCAATGGTGTTATCTTGATTACGACCAAAAGCGGTAAGGCAGGCAAAATCAAGGTGGATTACAACGGCTATGTTTCTTTCGAGTCCATTCGTAAGACTCTGACTCCCGTTTCAAATTATGCTGACTACATGGAGCTTATCAACGAAGGCTATATCAACAGTGGCCAGAAAGCTCAGTTCACCGATGATGTTATCAAGGAGTGGAGAGACGATGCCGGTCGTAATCCTTTGAAGTATCCTAATACGGACTGGATAGACGAAACCTTCAAGAGTGCAGTGTCTACCAATCATGTAGCCTCTGTTTCCGGTGGTTCCGACAAGATACGCTTCTACGGTTCATTCGGTTATCTCAACAATCCTGGTGTTATGGCCAATGCCGGCTTCACCAAATACAACGGACGTTTGAATCTTGACGTCGACGTAGCCAAGTGGCTTAATCTGGGCATGCAAATCAGTGGATATGTTTCTGACATGGAGCCGGGAGCTCATGAGATAGACAATGTCTTTACATATACGTCTGCCACAACGCCGGGTATGGTTTTCAAAGCCCCCGATGGCAGATACGGTGCCATGAACAACGGCCAGGATGCTTCCCAGTCTGCCAACAATAACCCATATATCCGAGCTTACCAATGGGCTGGGGAAAATCGCAAGAACAATTTTCATCCACGCTTCCTGGCAACCATCAAGCCGATGAAGGGCTTGTCTTTGGCGCTCAGCTACTCATACGAGTTGTTGGATCAGACTATCAGTCGCAAGCCGGTATTCCTTGACGGATGGAACTTCCAGACAGAAATGCAGACCTATACCAATAAAAAAAGAACAACCTTCTATAATTATAATGGTAAAACCGAGCGTTATTTCAACGATGCGGTGCTGCGTTATGAGAACCGACTCTTTAAGGACAATCTGACCTATAACGTCATGTTAGGTGGTAGTCAGGAGTTGTATCGTTTCAAAGATTTCAATGTCAGCAAGCAGGATATGATAGACCTGAGCATGGATGCGCTCGACGGTGCTACCGGTCAGGCCAATGCAGGAGGCAGCAAGACAGAATGGGCCATGCGCTCCTACTTCGGCCGTCTCAACTTGAACTGGCAAGACAAATACCTCTTCGAGTTCAACCTTCGTGCTGATGGGTCTTCCCGTTTCAGTTCCAACAAGCGTTGGGGTTATTTCCCCTCTGCATCAGCTGCATGGCGTATAGATCAGGAACACTTTATGGAGGGAGCCTTCAACAATAATCTGAGCAATCTGAAGCTGCGTCTCTCATACGGTTCGTTGGGTAACAACGCCGTGGGCAACTACGATTCCCAGTCGTTGTACACCAGCAACAAGAACGCCTACAACTATGTTCTTGGTAACAGTATGGTTACCGGATTGGCACAGAAAGCCCTGGCCAACTCCTTGTTGACATGGGAGACCACCAAGGTGTTTGATATTGGTTTCGACTTCGGATTCTTCAACAACCGCTTCACCGGTACATTCGATTACTTCAACAAGCGCACGGTAGACATCTTGATTAATCTTCCTGCCCCAGCGGTTCATGGCATCACCTCATTGCCTAAGACCAACAGTGCCACAGTGACCAACAGTGGTTTCGAGTTCTCATTGGGCTGGCAAGACAAGATACAAGATTTCACTTACGGTGCAACCGCTAACTTTACCCATGTTACCAACAAGGTAAACAAATTCAAGGGTAAGGACAAGGGCGGCATGGCCATCAGCAATGCAAACCTCATTTGGGAGGGCCACAGCATCAATTCCCAATACCTGCTGCGTGTAGATCGTCTTTTGCAGACCGATGAAGATATGAAGCTTGTTCAGCAGATGATAGACAATGCTCCTCTGGATGAAAATGGCAAGAAGGTCAATCCGTTTGCAGCCTTTGGAACTCCCGAGAAGGGCGACCTGCTCTATAAGGACGTCAATAATGACGGTGTCATTGACAATACCGATAAGGAAATTGTAAGTGACGGTCCCAATCCCAAGTTCTTGATGGGTCTGAACCTCAATGCCGCATGGCGTGGTTTCGACTTCTCTGTATTGTTGCAGGGTTCCTTTGGTGCTAAAATGTTCTGGCGCAACATGGCCTACAACACTCCCACCGTGCGTATCGGTTATCAGATCAACAAGGAGGTTGCCGACGGCCGATGGTACGAGGGGCGCACTGATGCCACCTATCCACGCCTGTTGCAATATCAGGATAGCAGGAACACCAATCTGAGTGATTTCTACTTGGAAGACTTGAGTTTCGTCAAGATACGCAATATCCAGCTGGGCTACACCTTACCCAAATCCTTGACGGGCAAGGTCGGAATAGAGCGTGTCCGCTTCTACGGGAGCTTGGAAAACTTCTTTACCTTTACCGATTACAAGGGCTTCGATCCCGAGGTCAGCGGTATGGCTTACCCATCTATGAAGCAAGCGGTTCTCGGTATTAATGTATCATTCTAATAAAAGCAATCCAAATGAAAAAGAAATATATAATAGCATCGTTGGCTGTCATGACAATGTCCCTTACCGGGTGTTACGACCTTGATCGTGTGCCGGCAGATCAAATCAGCGATAGCAAGTTCTATAAGAACGAAGACCATGCCAAGGCAGCCCTGATGGCTGTTTACAGCAATATGAAATATGATGATGTGTTCGGCCTGCAGTTTGCAATGGACGGACTGGGCGGCATATCCATGGGTTATGACCCACCCTCGTACCAGATTTTCCAGCGTGGTAGGTATGATGTCAAAGATGGCAAGGTACTTAACAAGTGGCGCTATCTCTATGAAGGCATCGCGCGTGCCAACAACGTGCTGCAGAATATCGACAAATGTGATATGGCCGATGCACTGAAAGCGCAGTATAAGGGAGAAGCCAAGTTCTTGCGTGCGCTCTATTATTTCACCTTGATGGACTTCTTTGGCGGAGTTCCTATCTATGATGAGAGTGTAGTCGTGGCCGAAAGCTACAGCGAGATGAAGGCTCCGCGCAACACCGTTGATCAGGTCAGGGACTTTGTGCTCAAGGACTTGACAGAGGCTGTAAATGCCCTGCCCGAGTCGTGGGGAAAGACCGATTACGGGCGTGCCACCAAGTATGCTGCCATTGCCCTGCAAGGCAAGGTGTATCTCTACAACCGCCAATACGACAAGGCCGCCGAATGTTTCAAGACGATTGTGGACAGCAAGCAGTTTGCACTCTATGATGACTATGCCGACCTCTTCAAGCCGGGTGGTGACGAGAGTTCCGAGATGATATTTGCCATCCAGAACATGGGTGGGGTAGGGACCGACCAAGGCATGCCCATGTGTTTCTATATGGGTTCACGTGCATCTTTCGGAAGCTGTTGGAACAATGTCATGGTGTCTACCAGTTTCGTAGACGAATATGAATGTAAGGACGGGAAGCCCTTCGATTGGGAAGCCTGGTTCCCTGGCATTACCACTAACGACGAAAAGAAGGCCAATACGTTCCGTGCTACTTTGGATAAGAAGACAGGCTTGGTGAACAAATATCCCGCAGGAAAGGAAAAGCTGCTGGAAATGTACAAGCAGCGCGACCCGCGTATGGCTGCCAGCATTATCCTTCCTTATACCTCTTATATAGGCTGGTTTAAGAACCAAACCTCACCTTGCGAATATGTCATTGCGAAGGGTGTGGTAGACGGCAAGGGTTATATCCGTGTGAACCAAGGCTATGAAACCTATCTGTGGCGCAAGTTTGTTCCGGAGAGCAATATGGGTGGGGCTATCAACAACCGTGCCCACACGCCCATCAACTTCCCGTTGATTCGCTATGCCGATGTTTTGCTGATGTTGGCAGAGTGTGAGAACGAGCTTGGTCATCAGGCCGCTGCTGTGGAACTGATCAATCAGGTGCGTGCCCGCAAAAGCGTGAACATGCCCGGTATTAACAGTGGTCCCGAATGGCTGAAAGCCACGACCAAGGAAGAGGTGTTTGCACGCATACGCCACGAACGTGCCGTTGAGTTGGCCGGCGAGGGGCATAGCTTCAGCGACATGAAGCGGTGGAAACTTCTCGAAGAACTCAATGGAAGGGCAGAGAAAGACATGACGGGCAAGAAGCGCTACGAGCGTGTTGTCACCGCCCGCGATTACCTCTGGCCTATTCCTGCTGACGAAATTGAGAAGAATGCTGAGCTGAAACAGAATCCCGGGTGGGGATAATCTCTGTTTGATGTGAAGTAGGTTAATGCTCTTTGTTGGCGTATAACGTTCGGAGTACGGGCGTACTCCGAACGTTATACGAATGTATTGCGAACGTGGTACACCTGTACTGCGGGCGCAATACGCCGACAGAGAGACTTATTGATATGAAATGGGACATAAAAACGCTAAAACAATGAAAAGACATCTTGTTACAATCGGTCTGCTCCTTGCGACCCTCATACCCTTGCAGGCCTATGAGGCGCGCAATCTCTTGCAGAAGGCCGCCACAGAGAACGAAGTGCGCCAATCTTTGGTGATGGATCAAAAGTGGATTCCTTATCCTTCCTATACCGACAGGGCAGGGTGGGACAAGTTTTTTGGAGAATACAAAGATGCCATTATCAAGACGGGCGAAGGCTATTTGGATTACCATTGGCGTGTGGTTCGTGCTACAGACTATTTGGAATACGAGAAGTCGGGCAGCCGTGATATCATGCAGGTGCCTAACAACAAGAATGTGCAGGCATTCAGCTCCATGCTGGTTGCCGAGTTGGCAGAGGGCAAGGGGCGTTTTGTTAACGACCTGATGAATGGCATATTCTTTTTTAGCGAAATGTCTTCCTGGGCGGAGTCGGCTCATCTCATGGCTTATCAGAAGACCAAAAGAGCCCTTCCCGACCACCGAGAGCACATTTTGGAGCTGCATCAAGGTGGTATGGCGCAAATGCTCTCGTGGACCTATTATTTTCTTAAAGACCGATTCGATGCCATCGACCCTATCATTGCCAAGCGGTTGCGCCACGAACTTCAGGTAAGAGAGCTCGACCCTTATTTGCAACGCACCGACTTTTGGTGGATGGCCACCAACTATAAGCCGGGCATGATGATTAACAACTGGAATCCCTGGTGCAATGCCAATGCCTTGTTCTGCTTCATGCTTTTGGAGAACAATCGCGACACGCTGACACGGGCTGTATGCAAGTCGATGCAGTCGGTAGACCAGTTCCTAAACTTTGTCAAGAGTGACGGAGCCTGCGAGGAGGGACCGTCCTACTGGGGGCATGCCGCAGGAAAGCTCTACGACTATCTCTCGGCTCTGTCAATGATAACGGGTGGGAAGGTCAACCTCTTTCATCATCCGCAAGTCAAGGCCATGGGCGAGTATATCGCAAATTCGTATATCGGCGATGAGTGGGTGGTCAATTTCGCCGATGCTTCCGCCCGTGCAGGCGAGGTAAACACCGCACTGATTTATCGTTATGGAGCGGCCGTAAATTCTCAGCCCATGAAATCCATGGCGGTGATGCGTGAGAAGAAACATCCTTCCCGAATTCCCACCAACTGGATGGACCTCTATTTAAGGCTCGAAGACCTGCGTACCCGGTCGCAACTCACACAGGAACAACCGCCATTCACACCGCCGACTTTCGTTTGGTATCCCGAAACCGAATTTTGCTATATGCGCCAAGGCGATGCTTTCTTTGCGACCAAGGGCGGTTTCAACAACGAGAGCCACAACCACAACGACGTGGGAACCTTTATTCTCGCGTTCAACAACATACCCGTTATGATAGATGCTGGTGTGGGCACCTATACGCGCAAAACATTCAGCAGCGAACGTTACACCATCTGGACGATGCAGAGCGACTACCACAACCTGCCCATGATCAATGGTGTGCCCCAGCGTTTCGGTTCTCAATACAAGTCATCTGATGCGAGGGCAGACCGCAGGAAGCAAACTTTCTCTGCCAATATCGCTACGGCATATCCGGCCGAGGCCGAAGTGGAGAAATGGGTGAGAGCCTACCGGCTTGGGAAAAACAAGCTCACGGTAACTGATGACTTTGTGCTGAAGGCAGCCAAGGCACCCAACAAGGTGAACTTCTTGACTTGGGGCGACGTAGATATTTCTGCCAAGGGACTGGTGAAAATTGATGTCAAGGGTGTGAAAGCACAACTCAACTATGATGCCGGGCTCTTCGAACCCTCCATTGAGGAGATCGAGCAGACGGATGTGCGGCTCTCGAAAGTGTGGGGCAAGAAGATTTACCGCATCACACTCACAGCTAAGAACACCGTTAAGAGTGGACGATACCAATACGACATCAAGGCTGTGAAGTAATCGGTACACGCAACGGTTATATGATATTTCATGAATTTATCCATATTATCAACATAGCAATTTTAAGATTATGAATATGAAGAAAAAGATTCTGACACTATTTTTCCTGTCTTCCATGACAGCTGTTATGGCTCAGCCTGCGTGCGACGGCCACCTGTTGGAAACCAAGAAGGCGATTGAAAATGCCAGCGTACAGCTTAAAAATGAGCTGAACGTCATTGAGCGTAGTGGCAAACTCCTGAACCCCGTTACCCTTACCAAGGATAACAAGGTGTTTTATTGCGATTATGAGGACTGGCGCAGTGGGTTCTTTCCCGGCAGCCTGTGGTATATGTATGAACTTACCGGCGACGATTTTTGGGCTAAGAAGGCGACAGTTTTCACCAAGTCTATTGAGCAGGCCAAGACCTTGACCTGGCACCACGACATTGGTTTTATCATCGACTGCAGCTACGGCAACCAGATGAGGCTTTATCCCGAGGGCTACACCGAGGGCAGGGAAGCCATGATAGAAGCTGCCAAGTCGCTCGCCACGAGGTTCCGTCCAACGGTGGGTATTATCCAGTCGTGGAATGTGGACAGAGGGTGGCAGTCGCAGCGAGGATGGGAGTGCCCGGTTATCATTGACAATATGATGAACCTTGAATTGCTTTTCAAGGCTACTGAGCTTACCCGCGACTCCTTATATTATAAGGTGGCCGTAAGTCATGCCGACCGCACGCTGAAAGAACAGTTTCGTCCCGATGGCAGTTGCTACCACGTGGTGGACTACAGTTTGAAAGACGGACATGTGCGTCATCGTCATACAGCACAGGGTTATGCCCACGAGTCGATTTGGAGTCGTGGTCAGGCATGGGCTATCTATGGTTATACCATGTGCTTTCGATACACGCGTGACCAGCGCTATTTGGATCAGGCCATCAAGACTTTCAAGATGATGAAGAATCATCCTGCCATGCCTGCCGACGCCATACCCTATTGGGATATGAGCACCCCGAAGATTCCTAATGAGCCGCGTGATGTGTCGTCTGCTTCGTGTATCGCCTCAGCCCTCTACGAGTTGTGTACTTACGATCTTCAGAACTCAAACGAGTACAAAGCTTATGCTGATAAAATCATGACCAGCCTCGCCTCTCCCGCATATACGGCAAAGCAGGGTGAGAATGGCAACTTCATTTTGATGCACTCTGTAGGAAGCATACCTCACAACAACGAGATAGACAAGCCCCTCAATTATGCCGATTATTATTATTTGGAGGCTTTGGTGAGAAAGGCAAATCTGGAACTCTATTTCCAGAAAATGTTGAACTGTGGAAAGAAGTGCGGACATTAGGACATACTCCATCTTTCTGCAAGGTATGAACCAGTTCATACCTTGCAGAAGGGAAAACAACAAAAATAATGGAAGCCAAAAGTATCGGATTTAAAGATATTTTTCATATATTTGTACCACGATAGAAGATAAGTGAGTTTCAAATCCTTGCACGTTAATTTCCTCATATTGAATCATTATTTTAAATCATAGATCCAATGAGTACAATAGCACCATTTTCACGTCCTTTGTATATCATGTTGAAGCCAGTTGGTGCACATTGCAACATGGCGTGTGACTATTGTTACTATTTGGAAAAATCAATGCTTTATGCTCAGGTTCCGCGTCATGTCATGTCGGAGGAACTGTTAGAACGATTCACGAAGGAATACATCGAGTCGCAAACCATGAATCAAGTGCTCTTCACGTGGCACGGCGGAGAGACCATGATGCGGCCAGTTTCTTTCTACCGGAAGGCTATTGAATTTCAAAAGCGTTATGCCAACGGCCGGCAGATCGACAATGTGATACAGACCAATGGCACCTTGCTGACCGACGAGTGGTGCGAGTTTCTGAAAGAAAACCGATGGCTCGTGGGCATTTCGATTGACGGACCCCAGGAGTTTCACGACGAATATAGAAGCACGCGGACGGGAAAGCCCACGTGGACGAAAGTGATGCAGGGCATCCGACTGCTGAAGAAACATGGCGTGGAATGGAACGCTATGGCCGTTGTGAATGATTTCAATGCTGACTACCCTCTGGAATTTTACAACTTCTTCAAAGAAAACGGATGTACTTATTTGCAATTTGCCCCGATTGTTGAGAGGTTGGTCGAGCATGCCGACGGCAGGCATTTGGCTCATATGAAAGACGGTGCCGATGCTCCTCTTGCCGATTTCTCGGTCACAGCCGAGCAATGGGGGACGTTTCTTTGTAGCATATTTGACGAATGGGTAAGGCACGATGTGGGAAAAACCTACGTACAACTTTTCGATGCCACATTGGCCAACTGGGTTGGAGTTGCGCCGGGGGTGTGTATTTTGGCAAAGGAGTGTGGGCATGCCGGTGTGATGGAATTTAACGGTGACATATATTCATGCGACCATTTTGTTTTCCCCGAATACAAGCTCGGCAATATCTATCAACAATCTATCATAGAAATGCTTTATGGAGAGCAGCAGTCGCGGTTCAGTATGCTGAAACACCAATCACTCCCCCGACAGTGCAAGGAGTGTGAGTTTGAATTTGCATGTCACGGCGAGTGCCCCAAGAATCGGTTTATCAACGACCGTTATGGGAATGCCGGCCTTAATTATCTGTGCAAAGGCTATCTGAAATACTTCAGGCATGTGGCTCCTTACATGGACTTTATGAAGAAGGAATATCAAAACCAACGTCCGCCGGCTAATGTGATGGATGCCGTCAGAAACGGTATGCTATAACTGTAATCAATGACGTGCAATGTTTTGAAGTTGCTTGTTTTAAGTAATGGTCTTTGTACAAAAATGGCATCAATTCGTACAATTTAGTCCATTTTTCCTAAAACTTTAAGTTACTTTTGCATTAACAACCTATCATTGCTGTAATTGCAGCAACCTAAAAGAAAATTTAATCCTAATAAATATGTGTAAATCAAATCTTGGAATATTAAACATGAGGAACGTTCTCGTGTTTTTGATGCTTTGGATTTTTTCAGTGACCGCATTCGCCCAATCTGTGGTGAAAGGTGTTGTAAAAGATGAAACCGGTGAACCTATGATTGGTGTTACTGTAACGGTGAAGAATACAACCACTGGAACAATTACAGGCTTGGACGGTTCGTTTTCGGTAGATGTTAAGACCAAAGAAGCAACCTTAACATTTACGTATGTTGGTTTTGAGGAATTAGAAAAAAAGGTAACGGCGGGTGAAAATGTCTCCGTTGTTATGAAAGAAGACAACAAACTACTCAACGAAGTAGTTGTGGTGGGTTACCAGGAGGTGCGCAAGCGCGACCTTACCGGGGCGGTTGCTAAGGCCGACATGAAAGAGTTGCTCAGCACGCCGGTAAGTTCTTTCGACCAGACTTTGGGTGGACGTATTGCCGGTGTGAATGTTAGTTCGGGCGAAGGTGTGCCGGGATCAAAGATGAATATTGTGATCCGTGGTAACAACTCCCTGACGCAAGACAACTCCCCGCTTTATGTGGTCGATGGTTTCCCCGTGGAAGATCCATCCATTGCAAGCAGTATCAACCCTTCGGACATTGCATCAGTGGACGTGCTCAAAGATGCGTCAGCATCGGCCATATACGGTGCACGTGGTGCCAATGGTGTGATTATCATCACGACCAAGAGTGGCCAGGCTGGCAAACCCAAGGTGCAATATGACGGTAGCATAGGCTGGCAGACTATCACACGCAAGATTCCGATGATGGACGCGTATCAGTTTGTGAGCCTCCAGAACGAGATGTACCCTGATAAAGCAGCCGACACTTACCTTGCAAACTACGAGAATAAACAATGGACGTTGGACGATTATCGCAACATCAAGCAGTACAACTGGCAGGATATGATCTTCCAGACGGCTCCCATACAGAGCCATAGCGTGAGCATTAATGGTGGCGACAAAGGCGTGAGATACAATGCTTCGCTGTCATACTTCGACCAAGATGGTATTGTGATCAACTCCAACTACAACCGTACGCAGGGGCGTTTGGGCACAACGATTGACAAAAACAAGCTCAAGGTGAGCCTGAATGTAAACTATTCACAGACCAACCAAATGGGTGCGTCGCCATCGCAAGCGTCTTATTCGGGTATGAACAACCTCTTTTACAGTGTGTGGGGCTATCGTCCTGTCACTCAACCGGGCCTGCCGCTGACATCACTGTTGGAGAATGCCACCGATGAGGATGTGAATAATTCTAATGACTACCGCTTCAACCCCTATATGTCGCTCAACAATGAGTATAACAAGCGAAACAACACATACATACAGTTCAACGGATTTCTGCAATATGAAATCATGAAAGGACTGAGACTGAAGGTTTCGGGCGGATATACGGACGCTCGTTGGAACTTGGACAACTTTAATAATTCCAAGACACGCTACGGCGGAAAGACATCCAACGATAAGGTGAACGCACAAGTGACACGCTACAAACGTGCCACATGGTTGAACGAAAACACCCTGACTTACCAGACAAACCTGAAGAAACAGCACTATTTCAATACGCTGTTGGGTTTCTCTCTTCAGAATTCTGACTACGAATACTACCAGTTCAAGACCATCAACATTCCCAATGAGAATCTTGGAATGGCTGGCATGAGCCAAGGTACACCCACCCGCACCAATTCTGCGGCATCGAGTTGGTCGATGATGTCCTTCTTTGGTACGTTCAACTACAACTACAAATCCAAATATTATGCTACGTTCACCATGCGTGCTGACGGAAGCTCCAAGTTTAGGGGCAAGAACCGTTTCGGCTATTTCCCATCGGGAGCGTTGGCATGGAGCTTCACTGAAGAAAAGTTTTGGAGTCCCCTCCGCAACGTGATGAGCAACGGTAAGCTGCGTTTGAGCTGGGGTTTGACGGGTAACAACCGCGTGGGCGAGTATGACACATACGGCATTTACGACCTGCTGAAAGATACAAGGGGTAACCTCAGTTCCATGGGTGCAATCCCAAGCGGTGTATATCCATACAACAATGATGACAAGAATGTGGGTATGGTGCCTGTCTCCATTCCCAACAAAGACCTCAAATGGGAGACTACGGAGCAGTGGAACTTGGGTCTTGACCTCAGCTTCCTGCACGAGCGTATCAACATGACGCTTGATTTGTACAGCAAATCCACTCGCGACCTGCTCCTCATGGCCAGCCTTGTACCGTCATCGGGATTCAGCAGCGCGATGAAAAACATTGGAAAGGTTAGAAACCAAGGTGTAGAGTTCTCGCTTAACACAGTGAACGTGAAGACCAAGAAGTTTGAGTGGACGAGCAATTTCAACATTGCCTTCAATAAGAACAAGGTGATGGGCTTGGCCGAAAACCAAAATGCTCTGCTCAGTTCAGCACAGTTCGACCAGAACTTCAACACCCAAACCAGCTACATTGCTAAGGTAGGCTACTCTATGGGAGCTATGTTTGGCTATATTTATGATGGCACCTATAAGTACGAAGACTTCAACAAGTCGGGTAATTCGTATACGCTGAAAGCCAATGTGCCGCACTTTGCCTCTGAGAGCAACACCCAACCGGGTATGCCTAAGTACCGTGACATCAACGGCGATGGTGTTGTTAACGACGAAGACCGTACCATGATCGGCAATGGTCTGCCTATCCACACAGGAGGATTTACCAACACTTTCACCTACGATGGATTTGACATGAGCTTCTTTTTCCAGTGGTCTTACGGCAACGACATCCTCAATGCCAACCGCCTTATGTTTGAAGGCTCGTGGAACAAGGCTCGCGAACTGAACCAATATGCCAGCTATGCTGACCGGTGGACGGAGGCTAATCCTACCAGCGACATTCCCCGGGCAACGACTTCAAGTTCCAATCGCGTGTTCTCCACGCGTGTTATTGAGGATGGATCATTCTTGAGACTTAAGACCTTGACATTGGGTTACACCCTGCCGAAGAGCTTGACAAACCGCTGGGGCATAGACAAACTACGTCTGTATCTTGCCGGACAAAACCTGCTCACATTCTCGGACTACTATGGCTACGACCCTGAGGTTTCCATACGGGACGGCGCTTTGACTCCCGGACTTGACTTCTCGGCCTATCCGCGTGCCCGCAGTTTCAGTTTTGGCGTAAATCTTTCATTCTAAATCATCCATTCAAATTGAACCAGATATGAAATACATTAAATCAATTATATTGGCCATGGCTATGGCAGTTGGGCTCGGCTCGTGCGATTTCCTCGACAAAGAGCCGACAAACACCACATCAGGCAATTATTTTAACGATGAAGCAGAGACCGAATCTTTCCTTCGGGGAGTCTATGCTATACTGACGCAGCCGTCGTTTTACGGTAATGAGTATTACTATCTTGTGGGTGGCGACGACCTCGAGGCATACGGTGGCGCAGGACGCGCACCCAGCAAGTCGGGATTAATTTGCAACAATGCCATCACCAGCGACCCGTCGGTATATTCCTTTTGGTACACACTCTATTCCGGTATCAACCGTGCCAATATCTTCTTGGAAGAGATAGGTAACGTGTCAAAGATGAATGAAACCAACCGCCAGACCTACACGGCAGAGGCGCGTTTCTTGCGTGCATTCTATTATTTCAACTTAGTACAGTGCTGGGGCGATGTGCCTTTCCGCACACATTCCACCCAATCCGTGGTTGGGCTTGACCAAGAACGCACACCGAAAGCTGAGATCTACGACTTCATTTGCAAGGAAATGGAAGAATCCTCGGCCAACCTTGTTAAGGCTTCTGATATTTCTTACAGACCCGGCAGGGTGACTCGGGAAACGGCTTGGGGCATTCTTGCGAGGGTGTATATGTTCCGGGCGGGCGAGCATTATCGTGACAAGACGTCGCCGGACGAGGCTAAAATCAAGGAGTACTTCAAGCAAGCCTCTCTCTTTGCGTCCAAAGTGAAAGATGAGGGTGGCTTTGGTCTTGCCCCCAACTATTGGGATTTCTTCATCGATCAGTGCGCCAACCGCTACAACTCCACAGCCAACGAGAGTATGTGGGAGGCTGAATTCACCGGAAACTACGCCACCGATACCCGTACGGAGGGACGCGTGGGCAACATTATAGGCATTCAGGCACCCGACCTTTCGAGCAAAACAGAACTTACCGGCAAGGCCGATCCGGGATTTGGCTACTGCTTCTTCTGGAGCACTCCAAAACTCTACGAGTTATACGTTGCTAACGGAGACACCAAGCGTATGAACTGGAGCATCGCACCATTCACCTACACCGAGTCTGCAAAGGGCAAGGGAGTGGACGGACGTCTCTTCGAAAAGGGTAAGTTAGCCGAGGTGAAGGGTCAATATTATGACCAGTCTTTCTCTTATGGCGACACCGACTCCAGGGCCAAAAAGGGCGACCGGGAGAAAACCAACGAGACCAAGGAATATGACCTGGCGTGCGGAAAGTGGCGTCGTGAGTACGAGGCTGATAAGAAGAGCAAGAACTTTACTTCTATCAACTTCCCGATCCTGCGCTATGCTGACGTGCTCCTGATGATTGCCGAATGTGAGAATGAGGTGAACAATGGACCCACGGCGAAGGCCTACGAATGTATCAACGCTGTGCGTAAGCGTGCTGGTATCGAGTTGTTGGAAGACGGAATGACCAAAGATGAGTTCCGCCAGGCTGTCAAAGACGAACGTGCCATGGAGTTATGCTTCGAAATGACGCGACGCTTTGACCTGATCAGATGGGGAGAATTGGTGAAGAACATGAATGAGCTGGCACCACGTGCACAAAATGGTACCAACTGGAAGTTTGGCCCCAGCAACGTGTACACCTACTACCAAATTTCCGATGCATACAACTATTTCCCCATCCCGGCTAATGAGATTGCTGTCAATGCACTCATCCATAAGAACAATCCGGGCTGGTAATAACGAACTGTCTAATCACAATCAACTTTAAACGTTATGAAAATAAACAAATATATATTGTTCTCTGCAGTGGCAACGATGTTCATCGCGTGCAACAACGAGCTTACCGAAGAGGTCGCACTGAGCGTTGATGTGACGCAAAATGAGAATGTCTCCAAAGCAAACGACACCTATGTCGTGAAGAAGGGACAACCGGTACAGTTCACCTTTGCGGGCGATCCGGATAACATAGCCTTCTTCAGTGGTGAGGCCGATCATGAGTTTCAATACAGAGACCGTGACCAGGTGTCGCCCGAAGACATCACTTCGTCCAAGCTGACCTTCTCGGTTTGGGCGCAATATGGCAATGGTGAGTGCACGAAAGATGTGCTGAAGATGATGATTTCGGAAGATTTTTCGGGGTTGAATAAAAAAGACTTCAATGCTGACTCCATGTTGGTGGAATCTCACAAGTGGAACGATTTGGTGCCACAGGCAGAGCTTCCACAGGCACCGGGCAACGCCAAGGGAGCGCTATCTTACGAGATCGACCTCAAACCCTATCTGGGAAAACGTTTTGCGTTGGCCATATCCTATACCGGACACAGCAACAAGGCTGCCCAACCTCGCATGAATTTCGTGGATATGAAGATAGAGAACAAGTTGAAAAACGGAACCACCTCTACCCTTTATGCGGGTAATTTCGGTTTCACGCCCCTCAATATGATGTGGCGACACAACTTGAACGATCAGAAAAACATGAAAGACAACAGGGCATACGGCACGGTTACCAACAACATGAGTGGCATCTGGAACCTGAAAGACGCAGGCAAAGGCAACTTCTTTATCCACAGTTCAGGTGGTGGAAAACCTCTCAAATATAGCTGGCTTGTGTCCGATCTCATCATGTCCAATGCTTGCTCGCCTGATCAGGGCGTAGCCATTAAAAACGTCACCAAGGCACTCAACAGCTATTCCTACACCTATAACAAGGCGGGAGAGTACAAGGCCACGTTTGTAGCGACCAACAGCAACTACAAGCACGAGTCAAGAGTTATCCGCGAAATCAAGGTTAAGGTCGTGGATTGATAAAAACATCTTATTATCAATAAGCATGAAAAAAACAGTTTCTATCATACTTTTAGGTGCGCTCGGTTGGTTCTTTGCTCCTATGGGAGCAAAGGCTCAGCTCTTCGACGACCCACGAATGCTCTCTTTCGAGGACGAGAAAGATTTGAAATCGGCACAAACCGTCAAGTCGAGCGTGGAACTTTCGACCGCTCATTACAAAAACGGCAAGAAGTCATTGCAATGGAATTACGCCCCCGATGCGACACTCAGCTTCAAGAGAGACCTGCAGTTTGAGCCTAAAATAAAGGGCGATAGGGACAACTATCTCTCGGCTTTTATCGTTTGGGTGTACAGCGAGAAGCCCCAACCGGGTAAGACCATTACCTTCCAATTTCTCAAGAACGGCAAACTTTGTACTTCGTTCCCCTTT
>QWCK01001640.1_pt1 | contig 31868 bp, 32 predicted proteins | sample 1972571 | NCBI WGS metagenome assembly QWCK01 (sample SAMN09866710, study PRJNA288562) | Human gut metagenome isolate term2_stool, whole genome shotgun sequencing... | isolation source: gut | host: Homo sapiens | place: USA: California | reverse complement strand
ACATAGTCTTTCTCCTCAAAACCAAGCTCGCGCAGTCGATGCACCAAATCGGTGATATCTATGCTTTGTGCTGTCTTCAACGATATGCGACGCTCGTCCAAATGGGTTTGAGACACAACAAGTTCGGCAATGGCCTCTGGATAGGTCACGATAAAAAGGGGTTCATTGATCCGCTCTCCTTCTGCGGGGGGTGCAGAGGATGTATGATGGTCTGTCAAACTGTTGTTAGTGCCCAGCGAAGATAGTTTGGAGAGCACTTCGGTACGAAGGATCTCGTTTGCCGCATCTCTTTGGCCATATTTGACAGACCTTCTGTAGCTTGAGGGGAAATAATAAACTGATGAATGTGTTTCCCGCAGCCTGTCATCTCCCTTGCCCGTTAGAGAGGGAGTGCGAGATGAGAGATTCAGGTCGTTATAAAAATAGCCGGCCTCGTCGGCATCCTGTAGGATGAAAACAAAGGGATGGTTCAGCCGTTTGGCTGCGGAAGAAAAAAACAAGGGTGCGGAAGAGGCCACGAGGCCTTGCAGGAAAACGTTTTTAACAGATTTGTCTTCCAGTAGTTTCACAAATGCCCCGCATTGCGGAAGCGTGGCATAAAGTTGTTGTAAGTCTTGTATTGTCATTGAATAAAATCTCTCCGAGGCGCCAATTCGCCCTTCTCATACCCTCCTCGCGGATAGTATACACCACGCCGTGGTCCGAGCGAGTCGTTGCAGAACACGCGCCTCATTTCTCATCCGCCTTCTCTGAAGAGAGCGGACAGGGCTGCAAGGGTGGTTAGGAAAGGGTGGGCTTTGGATATTTCCTGAACCATCCGTCCATCCGCAGTCGCATCACGCCAAACAACGCTTCGCTGAAGATGCCACCACTCATCTTGCTTGTTCCCTCCCTGCGGTTGACGAATACAACGGAAACTTCCTTAATCTTGAAGCCAATCTTATAGGCGGTGTATTTCATCTCAATCTGAAAGGCATAGCCCTTGAAGCGAATCTTGTCAAGCTCAATGGTCTGTAGCACGCGACGGCGATAGCAAACAAAACCGGCAGTGGTGTCATGCACGTTGAATCCCGTGACAAACCTCACATATCGTGAAGCAAAATAGCTCATCAGCACACGCCCAATGGGCCAGTTGACAACGTTGACTCCCGTGACGTAGCGAGAGCCAACAGCCACATCGGCACCCTCATCGTGACAGGCTGCATAAAGGCGGGGCAAGTCAGCAGGATTGTGACTGAAGTCAGCATCCATCTCAAAGATATACTCGTAATCGCGTTCTAATGCCCATCTGAAGCCTGTGATGTAAGCCGTTCCCAAACCTTGCTTGCCACTTCGCTCAATCAAGAAAAGACGGTCGGAAAATTCTGATGCCATCAGACCTTTGACAATCTGCGCCGTGCCGTCTGGGCTGCCGTCGTCGATGACAAGAATATGGAAACACTTATCCAATGAAAAGACGGCACGGATAATCTTTTCCATGTTCTCCTTTTCATTGTATGTGGGAATGATAACTATCGAATCACTTTCATGCATAGTGGTATAGGATTTCCGTTTCGTGCAAAATTATAAAATAAAATGATAATAGCAATGCTAAAAACGATATTTATTGGTCAGGATTTTCGACATAGCCCTGATGTTCTTTCTCAAGGCCACTCATCACCACCCGGTAGCTCTCATTTTTCAAATATTCAATGTTCTCCCGCCCCTGACTAATCGGCGCGATGGGTTTATGTATCGTGAGACTGAGCGGATGCCACTTCACCCAACGGTAATCCCGCATGCGGGGCATGACATCGAATGATCCATTGATGGTGAGTGGACACACAGGTAACTGCAGTTCATCGGCCAGCAAGAACGCACCACGTCGGAAAAATCCCATGTGTCCCGTGAAAGTGCGGGCTCCCTCGGGAAAAACCACCAGCGACATCTCGTTGCAGAGCATCGTCCGCGCTTGGTCGTAGGTATGCCTAATAGCCGACGTGCTACTTCGATCCACAAAAATTTGATGTGACGCCTGGCAGGCCGCCCCCACGAAAGGAATCTTGCGGAGCGACTTCTTCATCATCCACTTGAAGTTGCGGTTAAGAAAACCATAAATAAGAAAGATATCGAACATGCCTTGATGATTGGCTACAAACACATACGATTGTCCCTTCACAAGGTTCTCCCTACCCTCCACCTTGATGGGCAACAACAGCAACCGAATAGTGAGCCAGGACCAAAGTTTGCCTGGATAATAGCTCCAGAAATGTCCGTTGCCAAGAAAACTGCACACAATCGTGACCAACGCGATGACAATAGTTGTTGCTAAAAACAGAGGGAGAAAAAAGAACAGCTGGTATAATCTGTAAAGATACTTCATGGATGTGATTGATGTAAGGTGAAAACCACGATTTCAGGCGAGACTCCAAAGCGAAACGGGATGAGTCCGCCTATGCCCGAGGAGACATATAAAAATCGCTTGTTTTCCTCAAAAAGCCCGTAGTCCCGTTTGAGTATCAAGGATGAAGGACGAAAACCGAAAAGTGCCACCTGTCCTCCATGCACATGGCCGCTCAAGGTGATTTGTACACGCTTGTCAGACTTGATGTGTCTGTCCCAGGCTCGGGGATCGTGCTGCAACATCACCACGAAGGCTCTCTCGCCCACCCCAGCCATCGTCTTGGCAAAGTCCGCCCGTGCCGGTCGCTCAAGGTTTTCCTCTCCGGCAATGACAATTGAGTCTTTGTCGCGATGAATGGCTGTATGCTCATTGAGCAGCAACCTCCATCCCCACTGCCGTTGACGGGAAATCATCTCCCTGCAGTTAGCGACCTCTATAACTGGATCTTCATCAATATACTCGCTGTAGTCGTGGTTTCCCAAGACCGAAACGACGCCATCTCGGGCGCTCAACCCAGCAAGAATATCCTGCACGGGATACAACTCCTGGGGACGAAGGTTTTGCAAGTCGCCGGTAAAGGCAATCAAATCGGGTTTTTGTGCATTGATACTGTCGACTACTCTTTGCAGCTGACGGGTGTCGTTTCCGAGCAAACTGCCTACGTGAGCATCGGTAAATTGCACGATTTTATACCCCTCAAAACTTTTGGGGAGGTCGTTAAAATACAAATCAACATGCCTGACCTCAAGTTTTCTGAAACCCAACGTTGACCCATATATTGTTATGTACCATGAAAGCAAAACCAGGAAGAATGCCACAAGATTGCCCCAGTTGTAACGGCTACGGGTTAAGCGTTTGCATGCCAAACCCACCATCGAACACAAGGCATAGAGCGCTTTGGGTACGACATACAGTCCGATGATCAACAGATAGACATAGGTTATCCTCATGTCATCCGGTACAAAGTTCTTGCAAACCGCCAAGAAGATCGTGTAGACCAACATGCCCGCCTCCGGAATCCAATTCAACACCCTCCTTTTCCAGGTTTGTCTGCGGCGACGCTTACGCCTGTACCATTCAAAATAGAGTTCAGGTAAGACAATGACAAGAACGATAAGAAAAAATATTCGAGCTATCAAAAGACGTTGTTTTTATAAGTTAAGAATTGGGAAGCGAGAGGAACAGCCTATGTATTGCGGCAGTCTGAACCAATGCAGATGAAGACGTTTAACCTTCGTCAATCCTGAATCGCAGAGCCTCGCCAAAGTAATTCTCGTCGATGTGACCATCGTTATAAGCCAAATGACCATTGCAGAACGTGTATTTTACTTTCCATTGGTATTGCTGTCCGAGCAATGGGCTCCATCCACATTTGCTTTCTATCAGGCTTTCGGTGACCTGCCAAGGGGCTGTTTTCTGCACAATAACAACATCGGCTTTATAACCTTTGCGCAGGAATCCACGGTCACTGATGGAAAACAACTGTGCCGGATGATGAGCCATAAGCTCCGGCAAACGTTCAATGGGAATTACTCCCTCGTCTGCCAAGGTTAGCATGGTAACCAACGAAAACTGTATGCTTGGCATTCCCGAAGCCGCCTTGGCACAACCTCCAAACTTATCCTTCAACTCGTGTGGAGCATGATCTGTTCCAATAGCAACGATTCGGCTGTCGCGCAAGGCGTTACGCAAGGCTTCACGGTCGTTCTTACTTTTCACCGACGGATTGCATTTGATGAGTGCCCCCTTCGTCTGGTAGTCCTCTTCGGAGAACCACAGGTGAGCCAAGGTAACCTCTCCCGTGATTTGCGGCAACGGGCAACCCGTTTGAATCGGCTCAAACAGCGAAACCTCGCGGGCTGTGCTAACGTGGGCGATGTGCAGGCGAGTGCCATATTGGTGTGCCAGTTCCACTGCCTGCAAAGAAGATGTGTAGCAGGCCTCAGCCGAACGAATGGATGAATGGAGCGTGATGTCAGGGTCATCGCCATATTGTTGCTTGGCCCGAGCCATGTTTTCATTGATCATGGCCGTGTCCTCACAATGTGTCATCAGTGGGAGACCGAGTTCGGCACAGGTCTTGAATATTTTTTCAAGCACCTCTTTACGATCCACAAGCATGTTGCCCGTGGAAGCTCCCATAAACAGTTTGATGCCTGGAATACGAGTGGTGTCGAGGCCAGCAAATTGCTCACAGTTGTCCCTACCGGCTCCGAAGAAGAATCCATAGTTGATATGGCTCCGGCCGGCTGCCATTGCTATTTTGTCGTCCAAGGCTTCGGGTGTCGTTGTTTGTGGCACGGTATTGGGCATGTCGAGGAACGAGGTCACCCCTCCTGCAACCGCAGCCCGCGTCTCGCTCTCCATGTCTGCCTTACGCGTTAGTCCGGGTTCGCGGAAATGGACATGCTCGTCGATTACCCCGGGTAGTACGAAACACCCCGTGGCATCTACGAACCGGTCGCAGTTTCCACGGGGGGTATTTTTCCCTTCAATAATATCAGAGATGCGGTCATCGTCTATAATGACAGTGCCTATAAACATTCTGCCTTCATTGACAATGTTTCCGCCATCAATGATTGTTCTCATAGTTCAGTAAATTAGCGGACAAGATTACTTTACTTCGGACGTTGCATCCTGCGCAGGAGACTGCTGGGAGCCCTGAGGTGAAGCCAGCTGATTGGGCGTTGGACCGTCCACCGGCGGCACTGTTGGCTGTGCTGGTGTTTGCTGCGGTGCTTCCTGCATACCATTCATGATATTCTGGTTCTGCTGGGCGGCCTCATAATATTCTTTCACTTGTTGGTCGTTCTTGAACTTCCCGGTTGCCTTGCTCATAATGTCCTCTATCCAAGCGTCAAGCATAGGCACTTGATACCGGCTCATGCATGTGTTGATAAAAACATACGGACCGAGCACATTGTCAAAATTTTCGGTAACGAACAAAGTTACCAGCTTATCCATCTCCTTGTTGATGTTTGCATCCTCAGCAGCCAATTTAGCGTTGACAACGGTCATGTCGTTGCCATTCATAATCGCCTGGTCATGACGATGCACCAAGTCCATGCTCTGGTTCATAAGCTGCGTGAACTTCTCACGGAATTCCGAAAGCTTGTCGTTGAGAGGGGTTCCGGTGACAGACTCCTGTGTGTTATCTATCTTGACCATGATTTCCCCACTCTCAAGAACCACCGGCAAGCCGGCATTGTCGTCCATAAAAATATTGGCTATACGCACCGAATCAATCGTTCCCTGAAAATGAAACTGCCCATGCACCACATCGCATGAATCAATTTCCTTCAACTCTGCATCCTTGTACACCTTCAGGTACAGCTTCTGTCCATCGAGCGTAGACACATTGGATGTACCAGCTATGTTATAGGTGTCGGCACACGATGTTAGGGTAAGCATACTGATGATTGCGTATAAAACTTTGTTCATAAACCAATGTTTGTTCAAGTCTCACAAAGATAATATCTATTCGTGAAGCATAAAAAAAAATTATGCTATTTAAAGATATAACCTATTCTTTTATATTTTTTTTGGAAAGTTCATGGTCGAGACGATGAACAGTATACACCTCCAAAATAGCTGCGATGAGCAACACCACCACCCACTTGTTAAACAGATAGTTGGTATAATCCACCATATTGGAGAACAAAGGACGGAAAAAGCCATACACCTTATCGGCCATCAGCATACCGGCCAACAAAAACAGGATGTCGGCCAAGCCCTGGATACGCTTCAGTCGCCTGATGGTGATGTCACGCCCCTCGTAGGATTGGAGAATTTGCATCGTGGTAAACAGCAACGCACCCGCTAAAAACACCCAGCAGGCAATAGACTGCTGCCAAATCAGGGCGAAGCATCCGGCACCAACGACCATCAATATTCCCCCGATAATAAATAGTAAACTTTGTAATTTATTGAGTTGCTTCATCAAATTCTTTCGTTGTTGTCTGCATCCCGTCGGAAACCTGTCGATCGGAACTCAGTACATAGATATCTTCATCATCGGCTTTCATGAAATAGCGCTCGCGAGCTATTTTCTGTATAGCCTTAGGATTTCGTTTTAATTCATCAAGAGCTCGGGTAGACTGCTCGTTCTGGATATTGTATTTGCGGATTTCCTCCTTCATCTGTCCTATCTGCAAATCATACTGTATGCGCTTCATGTAACTGTTCTCGTCGATGAAGCCCACCACAGCTACACCGACAACAACTGTTATCAGATATTTGTACCGTGACAGAACGCCCCAAACATAGGCAAATTTACTACTCATACCCCTTTGTTATAACCTTTTGCAAAGTTAATGCAATTCGGTTGAAAACCAAAAGAAAACCAAACATTTGTTTTGTCCTTCGCCCTAATTACAGTATCTTTGCATCAACTATAATCAGTTACACATTATGGAAAACTACATCGTATCGGCCAGAAAATACCGCCCGATGACATTTAGCGCCGTGGTGGGGCAGGAGGCTCTGACTACGACACTCAAAAATGCCGTCAAGGGCGACAAGCTGGCTCATGCCTATTTGTTCTGTGGGCCACGCGGAGTGGGTAAAACCACATGTGCACGTATATTCGCCAAAACCATTAACTGCGAGCATCCCAGCGCTGACGGCGAGGCCTGCAACGAATGTTCCAGTTGCAAGTCGTTCAATGAGGGAAGGTCGATGAATATCTTTGAACTCGACGCTGCCAGCAACAACTCGGTGGAAAACATCAAGACACTGATGGAGCAGACACAGATTCCACCACAAACCGGCCGTTACAAAGTGTTTATCATCGATGAGGTGCACATGCTGTCCACGTCGGCTTTCAACGCTTTTCTGAAAACCTTGGAGGAACCGCCAGCACACGTCATCTTCATACTCGCCACCACAGAGAAGCACAAGATACTGCCCACGATATTGTCAAGGTGCCAGATATACGACTTTGAGCGCATGACAGTACCAGAGACCATAGACCATCTGAAGAAGGTGGCCGACCAGGAAGGTATCTCATACGAGGAGGAGGCGCTCGGCATTATAGCCGAGAAAGCTGATGGCGGCATGCGGGATGCATTGTCAATTTTCGACCAGGTGGCCAGCTACTGCCAAGGCAATATCACCTTCCAGAAGGTTCTTGAAGACCTGAACGTGCTCGATGCTGAGAACTATTTCCACATCATTGACCTCGCCATAGAGAACAAGGTGAGCGACATCATGGTGCTGGTTAATCGTATTATTGCCAAGGGATTCGATGCCGGAAACCTTATCAACGGACTGGCCTCCCATGTGCGCAACGTCATGATGGCCAACGATCCTCAGACACTCCCACTGCTCGAGGTGAGCCAACAGCAGCGGCAGAAATATCAGGAACAAGCGAAAAAGTGCCCTAAACGCTTTCTGTATCAAGCTCTTAAAATCATGAACGAATGCGACGTGAACTACCGACAGAGCAGCAACAAGCGGCTTCTGGCAGAACTGACGCTCATCCGTGTGGCACAAATCACCCAACCGAGCGATGATGATGCCGAGGGGGCGGGGCGTAGCCCCAAGTGTTTGAAAATCCTGTTCAAGAATATCAAGACTTCTCAGCCTAAACCGGCGCAGCAGGTAGCCGGGGCCGAGAAACGTGTACAAGCAGCTGCAGAGCTCTCGCAAGCCGTTGCTGCCAACTCCTCTGCAATATCCCCTAACGAGGCAAAGACACACAACATCCCACAAAACACCACTCATGCCAAGCCTTCGGCATCCCGCGTAAAGCTGAAGAATGTAGGAATAACCTTCGGCAATCTACGGCGTGGGGTACAGCAACCCAACAGCATCGCGGTAAGTAAGGCCGAAGAAAAAAGCGTTCCAGACAACAACAAGAAGTTTACCGAGGAAGAACTCAGCATTCAATGGACACTGATGTGCAACCGTATGCCGCAACGCCTGGTTGGGTTGGCATCACGGCTCAAGAACATCACCCCGCACATTGCAGACTACCCCAATATTGAGGTGGTTATTGATAATGAAATCTTGCTCAGTCAAGTCAACGATATCAAGAACAGCATTGCTGCCACGATGAAGAAGACGCTGGGCAACGACGGGATAACCGTCAGCCTGAAACTTGCTGACATCGACAACAGGCGAAGAGCCTATACCAAGCGCGAAATCTTTGATGAACTGCGGCAGAAAAACCCTGCCATTGAGAAACTCAGAGTCAAGTTAGGTTTGGAACTCGCCTGACGGTTGTGCAGTTCCATGCTTTTCGCAACCATCATTCCACTGCAAATCCACGCCTTCTATATTCCACGAAAAATACGAACAAACCGGCTTCCGTATTTCTCGTATTCTGAAACAAAAAACCTTTTCTCCGAAATACTCGAAAAATGGTGCGTTTTTACAACTCCCTAATCCTCAGTCATTTGGCTTTCAATCACCCTTTTTCCTCATTATTTCCACTTTCTTTCCGACCGCGACTAAGCCTTAATGGCAACATCAATAAGCCTTAGTCGCAAGGCGACAAAAGCCTAAACGCAACGCGATTAGAGCTTAGACGCCATGCGATTAAACCTTTCTCGCCAAAACCCGACAGCTTGTTCCGCTCAAAAGAGACGTAAAACCTCGTATACATCAGGTTTTCCATTCTATTTCATCCGAAAAAATAGTCTGGTTTGGCGTTATATTTTCTTGACAAAATTGATATGATTCACTATAAGCCGTGTTTGCTCTTCATGCGGCGCATATCTGAGGCTGTAGATACCAGCGTGGCGACAGACGAGATAGACACCAACGACGAGACGGATATGCAATTGGACACAGAAAGCCTTACGATTCCTGACGGGGTTGAAGTGTATGAAATAAACGACCCCCTTCTTCTTTGGAGCCGGCAATAAATTTGAGGAGGTGATGGACGAAATGCGGAAACACCCCAAGGTGCGCATCATACGTATGCGCAGGGTTCCTTTTGTCGACTCCACGGGGATCCACAACCTCACAACACTTTGCAAGCACTCACGCCAAGCAGGCGTGCCTGTCGTGCTGTCCGGGGTGCTTCCAAAAGTGAAAGACGTGCTCGACAAGGCAAGGGTTAACGACTTGCTGGGCGAAGAAAACATCTGCCCCCATATCAATCTTGCATTGGAACGTGCCAATAAAATTGTGTCGACAATGAAAATTTAAAAGGCAGATGCTCCGAATCAAATGAGGGGCATACCCAGCTCGCCACATTCTCTCTTCATGTCTTCAGGCCAGATGCTTGCCTGGATTTCGCCTATATGTGCCTTGTGCAATAGTATCATGCACAGACGGCTCTGGCCGATACCTCCACCGATGCAGAGAGGCAGTTGGTCGTTGAGCAGCTGCTGATGAAAGTAGAGTTTTTTGCGGTCTTCTTTTCCCGTGCACTCCAACTGCCGCAGCAAGGCCTTCTTGTCTACACGAATACCCATGGAACTCAGTTCTATGGAACGTTGCAAAATGGGGTACCAAACCAATATATCGCCGTTCAAGCCAGCCTTGCCGTTCTCTGCCACCGTAGACCAGTCGTCGTAGTCCGGTGCACGACCATCATGCTTCTCACCATTCGACAGTTTTCCACCGATACCCTCGATGAACACAGCACCATATTTCCTGCATGCTGCCTCCTCGCGCTCCTTGGCCGACAGGTCAGGATATTCATCCAGCAAATCCTGACTGTGTATGAAATGAATCTCCTTGGGCAAGAAAGGCTTGATTTGCGGATAGCATTCACAGGCAAGGAACTCCGTGCGGAGAATAGCTGCATAAATGCGTCGCACCACATCCTCAAGGAATGCAACAGTGCGATCAGCTTCCGTTATAACAGCTTCCCAGTCCCACTGATCCACATATAAAGAATGGAGATTGTCCAGCTCCTCGTCAGCCCGAATGGCATTCATGTCAGTATAGATACCATACCCCGGATCTACGTTGTATTCAGCCAACGTGAGTCGTTTCCATTTGGCCAACGAATGAACAACCTCAGCCTTAGCTTCGCCCAAATCCTTAATGGGAAAACTAACCGGACGTTCTACGCCGTTCAGATCATCATTGATACCCAGTCCCTTCAATACGAAAAGAGGTGCCGTGACACGGCGCAAACGCAATTCCGTGGACAGATTCTGCTGAAAAAAATCCTTGATTTTCTTGATACCCTGCTCCGTTTCGCGCATATCGAGCAGAGCCGTATACCCTTCTGGTTTGATCAGATTGCTCATTGTATATAACCTTTCGTTCTTTTTACAGTTGCGTGCAAAGTTAATCATTTATTGAATAAATGCACACTCAATTGCGTTTTATTTTGCAAAATGGCAGCAATTTATTTTTTTAGATATCTTTTTGAACACCTATCAGTATACTGGAAAACCGAAACGAGAAAACCTCCAACGACTCCATGTGGAGTATATCTCGTCTTGTTCACATCCTGACAACTGCAGAACGGGTAGGCAGATACTTTTAAGAAAAAGAAGAAATTTTCTTGGTGGTATAACAAAAAAGATATACCTTTGCAGTCGAAATTCAGGTGGGCATATTCCACAGAGCCCGTATACCTGACATTTCACGGGGTGTAGCGCAGTCCGGTAGCGCTCCTGGTTTGGGACCAGGTGGTCGCAGGTTCGAATCCTGTCGCCCCGACTTTGGAAAAGCCGAATGACTGACAACAAGCCATTCGGTTTTTTATTGTAGAATCTTTGACCCGGCAACGTATCCCCTGTTTTTTTTCTTCATAGTCTTTGTATTTCCCAAAATTATTATTATTTTTGCACATATTTTAATTCACGGCTCCGTAGCTCAGTTGAATAGAGCACCAGATTCCGGTTCTGGGTGTCGCGGGTTTGAGTCCCGCCGGAGTCACCATGAAGCATTGCTTCACGTTATTTTTTCCTTGAAAATATGGATATAACTGAAAGATTTATTAACTACACGAAGTTCGACACACAGTCGGCAGAAGATTCCGACACCGTGCCCAGTACATCAAAACAGCTTGTTTTTGCCAAATATCTGAAGGAGGAACTTGAGCGCGAAGGCCTCAAAGACGTTGAGATGGACGAGATGGGATACATCTACGCCACATTGCCTTCCAACACCAAGAAAGAAGTTCCTACCATTGGATTTATTGCCCATTACGACACGGCACTTGATGCCAGTGGTGCCAATGTCAAGGCTCGCATCATCAAAAATTATGATGGCGGCGACATCGAACTGTCACCAGGTATTATTTCCTCTCCCCAAAAATTCCCAGAGCTTCTGGCTCACAAGGGTGAGGATATCATTGTGACCGACGGCACAACCCTTCTCGGCGCCGACGACAAGGCTGGTATTGCCGAGATTGTGCAGGCCATGTGTTTTCTGCGCGACCACAACGAGATTAAACATGGCGATATTCGCGTGGCTTTCAATCCCGATGAGGAGATTGGCATGGGTGCCCATCACTTCGACGTGGAGAAGTTTGGATGCCAATGGGCATACACCATGGACGGTGGCGACATTGGCAACCTGGAATATGAAAACTTCAATGCTGCTGCAGCCAAAATCCTGATTAAAGGCGTGAGCGTCCATACGGGGTATGCAAAAGACAAAATGATAAATGCCAGCCGACTGGCCTGCGAGTTCAACAGCTTTATTCCCGAGACCGATATCCCCGAAACCACCGAGGGCTATCAGGGTTTCTATCATCTCCTTGGCATTGACAGTCGTTGTGAAGAGGCCAAGTTGAACTATATCATTCGCGACCACGACCGCAAGAAATTCGAAGACCGAAAAGACTTCATCGAGGACATTGCCCGGCAGATGAATGAAAAATACGGTGACGGAACTGTAACCGTGGAATTACGCGACCAGTACTATAACATGAAGGAGAAGATCGATCCCAACATGTATGTCATCGATATCGTGCTCAAGGCCATGCAGGAAACGGGTGTCACGCCTAAGGTAGAGCCTATCCGTGGCGGCACCGACGGTGCGCAGCTCTCTTTCAAGGGTCTTCCCTGCCCCAACATTTTCGCCGGTGGCGTAAACTTCCACGGCCCCTACGAATTTGTTTCCGTGCAGGTTATGGAAAAGGCTGTGCAGGTCATTACGAAGATTTGCGAAATCACTGGAACGTATAATGATTAAGGTGATTTCTACTAATCACCTTCATCTACTATATAGGTTGAAAATATGGGATAGGCCATGTCGTCATCTGGCTTCCTCAAGGTTCAATCATAAAACCCGACATTAAAACATAGCCTCCGCACAGCAAGGGCTTATGGCACAACTTCCCGACCTCATCAAAGACTTGGCATTGATTCTTGTAGTTGCAGGAACAGTGACCTTGATATTCAAAAAGCTCAGACAGCCCCTTGTCTTGGGATATCTGGTGGCCGGTTTTCTGGTAAGTCCACACATGCCTTACACCATGCATGTCATGGACGAGTCAGCTATCCGGACTTGGGCTGACATCGGCGTGATGTTCTTGCTTTTCTCATTAGGGCTTGACTTTTCTTTCAAAAAGATTCTCAAGATGGGAATGTCGCCCATCATTGCTGCCATGTCCATTATTTTCTCCATGTCCCTATTGGGCGTTGGAGTCGGGCACGCCTTCCACTGGAGCCGAATGGACAGCCTTTTCCTGGGCGGAATGCTGGCTATGTCATCCACCACCATCATATACAAGGCTTTCGACGAGATGGGGCTGCGGCCACAACGATTTGCCGGTCTTGTGATGAGTGTTCTAATACTGGAAGACATCCTGGCTATTGTCATGATGATCATGCTATCGTCGCTGGCCAATGGACAAAACCCGGATGGCGAGCAGATGCTGGCCTCCGTCCTCCGCATTGGGTTCTTCCTAATTCTCTGGTTTGTGGTGGGGTTATTTATCGTTCCATCCCTCTTGCGCAACACCAGGAAACTCATGACCGATGAGACCATGGTCATCGTTTCAATCGGCCTGTGTTGCCTGATGGCATGGATATCCACCACCGTCGGATTCAGTTCTGCCTTTGGATCTTTCATCATGGGCAGCATCCTTGCCGAAACCATCGAGGCTGACAAGATCATCAGATTGGTAGAACCCGTAAAGAATCTCTTTGGAGCCATCTTCTTTGTATCCGTTGGTATGCTTGTCGATCCCAAAATCATCGTGGAGCATGCTCTACCTATTATAATCCTGGTGGCTACCGTTCTGTTGGGACAGGGCATCTTCGGTTCTGCCGGCTTCATGCTTAGCGGCCAACCGCTGAAGACCGCCATGCGGTGTGGATTCTCCATGGCACAGATTGGAGAATTTGCCTTTATCATTGCATCGCTTGGACTTTCGCTCGGCGTCATCAGCGATTTCCTCTATCCTGTAGTTGTGGCCGTATCGGTTATCACTACATTTCTCACCCCCTATATGATTCGATTCGCCGAACCATGCTATAACAGTTTGGAAAGGCATCTTCCCAAACGATGGATCAGGCGGCTTGATCACCTTGGCTCAGCCCAGGTGACCACCCCACAGGAACAGAGCAACTGGAAGAAACTGTTGCGAAAGATTATTGTCAGTACCTTGATTTATACCATTCTCTGTACTGCTGTCACGACGCTGATGTTGACATTCTTCCTGCCTTTTATACGCAGCATACTGCCACATTGGTGGGCTAATGCCGTCTGCGGAGTTGCCACACTTGCCGTCTTGGCTCCACTTATGCGCTCGCTCATCATGAAACACAACCACGGCCAGGAATTCAAGGTTCTGTGGATAGAGAACCGTCTCAACCGCTTGCCGCTCATATTCACGATCTTAGTCCGCATCGTTATTGTGGCAGCACTCCTCTTTTACATCTGCAACCTCCTCACACATTTTGCCAGTGCCGTGGTCATCACGCTGGCTCTGGTCATTATCGTGATCATGATACTGTCGCGAAAACTCAAACACCGCGCTATCCGATTGGAACGCATGTTTGTCAAAAACCTTCAAAGCAGGGATATTGAAGCACAGGTACACGGGCGGCGACGCCCACTCTATGAAGGCAGGTTGCTCGATCGCTCCATCCACATATCAGACTTTGAAGTACCACCCGACTCTGCATGGGCAGGCAAACGACTGAACCAACTGCGCCTGAGCAACCGGTTTGGAGTACATGTAAGCAGCATCCTTCGTGGCAGGCAGCGCATGAACATCCCCTATGGCGAAACCATCTTGTTTCCCGACGATCGCCTCCAAGCCATTGGAAACGACGAGCAGCTACATCAGTTCGGCAAGGCGCTGAAGGAAGAACTTGTACCCGAGGACGAACACATTGAAGAGCGAGAAATGAAGCTCCAGAAGCTCATCCTTACCGACCGCTGCCCATTTGTCGGCAAAACACTGAAAGAGAGTGGCATTCGTAGCCGGTTCAACTGCATGGTCGTGGGTATCGAGGAGGGGCAGGCCAATCTCACCATGATTAATCCCCTACACGTTTTTAAGAAAGGCGACATCATTTGGGTAGTGGGCGAAAAGGCATCGCTGTTGCAACTCGCACAGGCCAACTAACATCCACTCACTCCACCCCATTACTCCACAACGACACGACATGAATACTGAACTTATCATCTCCAGCCTACAAAATGCAAAGGTAAAAAATCTTGTGGCATTACAACAGAAATCGTCTGAACGCCGCAAGCAAGGACTTTTTGTAGTAGAGGGAGTGCGTGAGCTGATTCATTGCGCGCATGCTGGATATGAAATAGAAAATTTGTTTTGCTGCCGCGATATTCTTGACAAAAACCCAGAGGCATGGAAGTTGGACAGCCTCATTGGGCAAACAACCATATACGAAGTCACACAGGCTGTGTATGAGAAGATGGCTTATCGCGGCAGTACGGAGGGCATGATGGCCGAAGTCAAGGTAAAGAACAGGACATTGGCCGACCTCGATTTGCCCGAAAGCCCATTGATCGTTGTTCTGGAAAGCGTGGAAAAGCCGGGGAACCTCGGTGCTGTGTTGCGCAGTGCAGACGCATCGAAAGCAGATGCTGTCATCGTGTGCAACCCCCTGACCGACCTTTTCAATCCCAACCTGATTCGAAGCAGCATCGGGGCAATCTTTACGGTGCCCACAGTAGCTTGCTCTTCCCAAGCATGCATGAATTTTCTCAAAGAGCGAAACATCAAGATTCTCACGGCACAATTGCAGGATTCCGCTCCCTATTATGACTCCGACATGCGTGGGGGCACAGCCATCGTGATGGGTACCGAATCAACAGGTCTGACCGACGCTTGGCGAAAGGCTGCCGACGCCCACATCCGCATTCCGATGCTGGGTCAACTGGATTCACTCAACGTGTCGGTAAGTGCAGCAATATTGATGTTTGAGGCTGTGCGTCAACGCAGTTTTAAATAAAGCATCACATACACTGCACTATAAATTCCCCTTCAAATAATGCAGCAATGAAACAAAGAACCGATGAAGAGATGCGTTGGAAGACACTCGGCAGCGAGTATCTTATCAAACGACCATGGCTCACTGCACGTCGCGACAAATTGGAGTTGCCCACCGGCAAAGTGTTCGATGAATACTATGTGCTGGAATATCCCACATGGGTCAACGTGATTGCACTGACAAAAGAAAGGAAAATTATACTCGAACGACAATACCGACATGCCCTCGGGGTAGTGTCTACAGAAATTGTGGCCGGCTGTGTGGAAGAGGGTGAAACCCCAATTGAGGGTGCCCAGCGGGAGTTACAGGAGGAGACGGGCTACACAGGTGGTAAATGGACAGAGCTGATGACCATCTCGCCCAACCCCAGCACCATGACCAACCTCTGTCATTGTTTCCTCGCAGAAGGTGTGGAGCGAACCACCGAACAACATTGGGATGCCACCGAAGACCTTGAAGTGTTTCTGAAAAACGAAGAAGAAGTGTTTGCCATGCTGCAACAGGGAGTGTTTCTCCAAGCCATGATGGTGGCACCATTGTGGAAATATTTTGCCTCCCGGCACTCAAACCTGCCTTCAGAATAAATCTGTATTCCTATCGAACATCACGTTTCAGACGGCAGCAAAAAGTCAAAAAAACCACATCCGTCCTTTTAAGTCCATATTTCCTAATACCATTGCACAGCATTGCTGTAGCCACTTCGCTTGTCATATTTCAGAGCATCGGTAAGCGTCGCAGCATTGGCTCGGAAAGAGAAGTTATAACTTGTATAAGGTGCCAACACCACCGAACAACTCATGTTGAAACAGTGAAGATCGCGCTGAAGAGACGCCGTGGTCATGGAAATCTTCTTGTTTTCAAAATCATAGCCACTGGAAAAGCTGATATTCCAACCGTCGCTGATGCGAAGGTTACCACTCACATTCAGCGTCTGGCTGAACTTATAGGGATAGCGCATGGTTTTCTCGTTGAACTTGCCACTTGTATTCTCACGCATCGTGATGCCATAGCCAAACGTCAACGACCATGGCATGGAGAATGCCATATAGCCATTCTCGTCAGTCGTAGCTTTCCCGCTTCCGCTTTTGTTCTTGGCTCCACGTTGCCCTTCAACCATATCCTTGTCTATATTGCTCTCCCGGCCAGTGTCTATTCCTTCCTCGTCATCCTTGTTTGTCTTGTCCTCCTCGTGATCACCACCACCAAACAGTTTTTTGATTTTTTCAGGATTCAGCGTGTACGAGATATTTTGCGACATGCCCTGAAAACGCCCGAAGCGTCCGTAGCCCCATTCTGTGTGATCACCCACGTATGGTTTGCCGTTCTCATCGAGTTCGTAGGCATAAGTGGCAAACACTGCATTCATGTTGAACGTATAGTTTTTCCACCACTTCAATCGGATGCGCATGGACAGGTCACTCCACGGACGCTTGGCAGCAGCCATGTTATAGGACATCGAGGCACCAAGCTCGTCGATAATACTTATTTTCTTAAAACCCGTGGAGTCTTTGTCAGTCTTAATTCTCATCTCAACGTTGTTGCTCACATCCCACGAAATACTTCCCGTGCGCCCTTTGCCCGGAACTCCATACAAACTATTCAAATAGGGCGAATATTCCACCAATGACACGTTGCCGTTGGCATCCGTCCTCTGGTAAGTTTCGTAATATCCATATCGCGATGAACCAAAATCCGGTGCGTAACTGAAACTTATCTGTGGTGTGAACACGTGCCGAATGGCCTGTATCTTGTCGCCAAACAGCTTTCTGTTGGGAACGAAGAAACCATAAAACTTGGTGTTCGCCGACACGCTCATGTTCCAATTATAAAGATTGTGAAATCCATAGGTGGTGTCAGCCACTTCTTTTTGGTTAGCCTCATCCCATGATTTCATTACCTTGCTGGAGGTCATGCGGTCGGTAAAACTAAACGAGGGAGTGACGTTGATATAATTAAACAGCGTGAAGTTGGCATTCACCGGTATGCTGTGTTGCATACCATTGCGCCAATCCTTGATAAAATTGGAGTGCAAGAGTTTATCTTCCTTGGTGTTGATCGAGTTGCTCAGCTGTCCGGTATAACTCATCGAAATCTTCTCGTACCAGCGCTCGTTGCCAACCCGGTGCTTGCGACGGAAGGGATAAAAACGACTGATGGAAATATTCAGATCGGGCAGAGTCATGGCGATGCTCGAGTCGCGCATGTTCTGCGAGAGGTTGGCCGACGTGCTCAATGACATGCCTATGCTTGAGAATGTGGTGCTCCAGCTCACCGACGATGTACGCGTGGTCTGTGTCATGGCCTGTGGGCTGTACATGCTCGTCAGGTTATTGCGCTCGTAGCTCTGCGATGCATAGTTGACGCTTGCCGACAAAGAACTGAACGGGTTGAACTTAGGGTCTTGGCGGTGACTCCATTGCAGTTTGAAACTCTCTTGTTCCTGATAGTCGGGCATGCCCTTGTCACCCGTCTTGGTGTTCTGAAAACTCACAAAGAAAGAGCCGTTGTACTTGTAACGTCTGCGGTAGTTGCTGGCAGCAGATACCCCCCATGAACCCTTGGTGTAGATCTCACCCAGTAGCTTCAAATCCCACTTGTCGCTCATGGCAAAGTAATATCCTCCGTCGCGAAGGTAGAAACCGCGACTGTTCTCATCGCCGTAGGTTGGCATGATAAATCCGCTGGAATAGCTCTTGGTAAAGGGAAAGAACCCATAGGGAACGGCCAGTGGCAAGGGCACGTCGGCCACGACGAGATATGCCGGACCGAAAACTACATCCTTGCCGGGGCGTACCTTTGCCCTCGACAAGGCAATATAAAAGTCGGGGTGCTCGAGGTCGCACGTGGTGTAGCGTCCACGGGCCAAAAACATTTCACCCTTGTCATTTCGCTTGGAGATCTCACTCGTCAGGAAACCGTCCTCCTGAGCAGTATAGGCATTCTGCACAAGCCCCTTCTTGGTTTTGAAATTAAACGAAATGGTGTCGGTGTCATATTTATCCTGCCCCATTGTGAAGACAGGGCGCCCTTTGATTCCCCGCTTCTCTGTTGAATCAGCCGTGCCCGTGGCGTGCACCAGACTGCTGTCAAGACTCATGTGAATCTTGTCACTCTTGAGGTTCATATTCTCATAGTCCACCTCTGACCCACCATACAGATAGGCTGTTTTCGTCCCAGCCTCATAGACCAAAGAGTCCTGAGCCTGGTATTTCACGGGGGCATCAATGCCGCTTTTTTTCTTCCTGTTCAGGGAGTCGAGATGTATGGAGTCGTCAATCGCCCTGTTGTGATGATATATGGCCAGCTCCAAGGAGTCCATCTCTGTGGTGTCCTTGACCACCTGCCCCGCGACAGACTTGTCGGCCGAACCCACTTGCGTCGAGTCCTTGCCGGCTGAATCTCTCGGGGCTTCGGCATCCATGCCCGCCTCGGCCCGATCCTCTCCCCAGTACGGGGACACTCGGCTTTCTGCCATGGCAAAAACCAAGGCAAAAACCAAGAATATGATGGAAAACCTTGTCCTCATTTGGAGTGCAAAAGTAAATAAATAATGATGAATAACCGACTGATTTCGCTATTTTAACGTTGTCAGCCGAACATTGTTTCCCATTCCTTAAAACGTGCCAATCCGTCGACTCCGAAGCGAGCCAGACTTCGCTCAGCCTCGGCCGTGGTTTTCACGCGCTCCAACTTCGATTTGCTATAAAACTTATCGGCATAACACACCACCTTTTCTTCCAAGCTCTCGGGCAGAAAATCCTCTGCAGGTAACGGAAGTTTACCTGCGATAATGGCCTCCTTGCTCAATCCGGCTCCCGTGTGTCGCTCACACACTCGGGCGTGGCGTGGGTAGCCCTCTGCCCTGAGCAGCGTTGCCCCAATGCGTCCATGCAGCAAATAGGGTTCATGACCGAAACAATGTATTTCCGGCGCGTCGCATTCGAAGATACCAATATCGTGCAACATAGCTGCCTCCTCCACAAATTGCCTATCAAGATGCAATTCGGGATGACGGTCGCATATCTGCAAGGCGCGCTCACAAACTGCCCTGCTATGTGTCAAAAAGATGCGACGAAGTTCACTTCCCTCAGGGTAATACCTGTCAATCAGCCGCATAACCCATTCCGTGTTGTCGTTTGCTTTCATATTTTCCAAAGTTTTCGCCCTCTCCTCCACCATTGGAGAAGAGGGCGCATACTACTGTCAATTCATCACATCGCCCCTAAACGGACGCTGCAATCATTCATGTTCTCTCTCGATATAGGCTATGACGTCGCCTTTCTGAACCTTTGATCCCTGTCGGGCATTGATTTCCACAAGCTTGCCACCCAAGGCAGCACTGACCTGCACAAATTCGCCCCAAGGAGCCTGGATACAGCAAAAGGCATCTCCCTCCTTATAGCTCTTGCCTATATAGGGTTCTACGGCCGGGGCAGCTTCGCCATCACCTTGGAACTCCCAGAACACCTGTCCCTTGACCGGAGCCACGATGGCATCGGCCTTGGCATGCTTATACGCAGCCAACTGCTCGGGCGTGGCATTGCTACCGAGCTTGGCATCCTTGGCTTTCTGCAAGTCGGCCAAGAAGTTTTTCTTAGCCTGCCCGCTCTTGTAGTTACGGTACTGCTCGGGGTGCATGGCCAGCTCCCAGAGTTCTTCGTCGTCCTGTCCGTAGACCCAACCGTTTTCATCCATCTCCTTCTTGAAGTCGTCGAGTGCGTTTGGAAGCAACGTGTGAGGATCGGCATCGGTAAACTCAAAGCCTTTCTCCTTGGCCAACTTCACCAGCTCTTCGTCGATCTTGCCGGGTACCTTGCCACTCTTGCCGAGAATCATACCCCACATGGCGTCGTCCATCATGGCATAGCGACCCTTGCCCTGCTCCATTGTCAGGAGATTGAAGAGTGCGATGTTTTTGGTATATTGTGAGAACGGGGTCACCAATGGTGGGTAGCCCACACGAGGCCACACGTAGGCCACTTCGTCGAACAGTTTTATCAACAGGTCGTCCACGCTCAGCTCAGGTTCTCCCTTCTTCTTGCGCAGATTGTTGATGGTGCCGTGAATGCCACTCAGATCCGACATCATCGAACCCATCATGCCACCGGGCAAACCACAGCCCAAGAGGAGCGAACTCATGATTTTGTTGCCGGGATTGATAAAGTAGCCGAGCCACTCATCAATAAATTCCTGTGTCATGGCACGTGCCTTCATATACGCACCCATGTTGATTTCCGGAACGTCGAAGCCGGCACCTTTCAGCATGCTCTGCACCGAGATAATGTCAGGATGTACCTTGCCCCACGATAGTGGCTCTATGGCCGTATCAATTATGTCGACACCGTTGCGCGCAACCTCAAGCATGGAAGCCATGCTCAGACCCGGACCCGAGTGGCCGTGATATTCGATAATGATGTCGGGATGTTTGTCCTTGATGCGCTTCGTAAGCTGACCCAAAAATGCTGGCTGACCAATGCCGGCCATATCCTTGAGACATATTTCCTCTGCACCGGCAGCAATCTCCTGATCGGCCAAATGCTCATAATAGTCGAGCGTATGGACAGGAGACGTGGTGATGCACAATGTTCCCTGCGGAGTCATTCCGGCTTCCTTGGCCCATCTGATGGAGGGTGCAATGTTGCGGATGTCGTTCAAGCCATCAAAAATACGGGTAATGTCCACGCCCTGTGCATGCTTCACTCGATACATCATGGCACGCACGTCATCGGGCACAGGATACATACGAAGTGCGTTCAGGCCACGATCGAGCATATGGGTTTTGATGCCGGCCTCATTGAAGGGCTTACAAAAAGCGCGCACGGCTTCGTTTGGATTCTCACCGGCAAGCAGTTGCACCTGCTCGAAAGCACCACCATTGGTCTCCACACGGGAGAAACATCCCATGTCTATAATGACCGGGGCGATGCGCTCTAACTGATCCTTGCGTGGCTGAAATTTTCCGGAACTCTGCCACATGTCCCTGTAGAGGAGACTGAACTGAATTTTCTTGCTCATTTATTTCTTCCTTTTCTGACAGTTTCATCAATCAGTCCGACAGACCGTCAGAAAGCCGGACTGATTAAAATGTCCATGATAGACTTGCAAAATTAGATAAAATTTCCCGAAATATCGAGCAAGCTATTATTTTTTATTCATTTATAACGAATGTTTTTGACACATAAAATTTAAAACGCACTGATAATCAGGTACAACTCGCGAGACATCCTTCATGTTGCCGCGAAACTTCTGTGACAGGGCGACAAGACTCAAACCACAGCGTGCTTCGGACGGAAGACACGTGTACGGCGGACGGAAGACACGTGTACGGCGGACGGAAGACACGTGTCTCTCGGTCGGAATACGCTAATCATAAAATGAAACGGAAAGCGTACTGTGTTTCAATCAGATCAAAATTCCTGTCGACAAATTCGCCGCACAAATATGACCCGCAACGAGTTCTACCTACCGTTGGCCATGGTTGAGAAACCTCGCCTCAGCCATCTTCTCGTATGGAGTGCCGGGCTGTCCATAATTGGCATACGGATAAATGCTGATGCCCCCTCGGGGTGTGAACAAACCGGTCACCTCAATATACTTGGGTGCCATGAGTTTGATGAGGTCTTTCATGATGATATTGACACAGTCCTCGTGGAAGTCGCCGTGGTTTCGAAAGCTGAAGAGATAAAGTTTCAGACTCTTACTTTCCACCATGCGTTCCGCTGGCACGTAACTGATGCGTATCTCAGCAAAGTCAGGCTGCCCCGTGATGGGACACAGCGATGTGAACTCGGGACAGTTGAACTGAACCCAATAGTCGTTTTCCGGATGTTTGTTGTTGAAAGTCTCCAACACCTCGGGGGCGTAATCCATGCTGTAGCGTGTTTTGGCGCCCAATGATTTCAATCCTTCTTGCTCTCGGTTTGATGCCATAGTCTCTACAAACTAAATACTTTCCAAATGCTATAATTCACGTCTGTGTCGTAAACGTCTTCTCCCTCATACTGCTTCAGTACCTTCACAACCCTCATGGTGAGAGGCAAAGCCACCACCTCATAGGCCGTCTTGAGGACAACCTGCCACAGCATAAGCCACGGCAGCTCGCTTGTCGGCACCACACCGGCCAGAGCCAAGGGAAAAAATATGACCGAATCACAAGTCTCACCGGCAATGGTACTGAGTATGGCGCGAGCCGAAAAACGTTTGCCGCCGTCTCGTATCTTCATACGACTCATCACATAGGCATTCACAAAGCTGCCGACAACAAACGCCACAAACGATGCTAACGCGATGCGCGGAGCCAACCCAAAGATGGCATGAAAGCCCTCATCGTTGTTCCAATAGTCAGCTCCCGGAATGAGGTCACAGATGGCTCCCATGGCCACGAAGAAGAAATTCATGACAAAACCCATCCAGATAAGCAATCGTGCCTTGCGGAATCCCCAGACTTCGCAAACACAGTCGTTAATGATATAAGATATCGGAAACACGATAAGACCACCCGTAAGGCTAATTGGACCAACCGCTATTTGCTTTGTTTCGAGAACGTTTGCTGCAATGAGGCAAACGCAAAAGAGTATGCTGAAAAGCATAAACAGCACACTCACTGTCTGTTTGTTATTATTCATGTCTTGTTTTTTAAGAGGTTTATCAAGCACTCTGTTTCGGTTGCAAAGGTACGATTATATTTCCATTTGCAACCGATAAGTATCTAAAAAAGTGTTTAGTGCCCAGCGATTATGGCAATAACGGGTATAAAAAATGACACCAAAACCCACTTTTGCCAGCCTTCACAAGCTAAACATCAGACGGTCTGGACGATCAGATAGGTCATGTAGCCCAGAAAACCGGCCGTGAGCAGTGCTCCCTCCCATCGTTCAACACGATATTTGGTGAACGAGAAGAGCCACAACACAACGATAGATAGCAACAGCATACCAAGGTCAATATTGGTTATGCCCTGGATGTTCATGGGCGAAATGAGTCCGGTGATACCAAGTATCATTAATATATTGAAGACATTGGAACCCAAAACATTACCAATGGCGATGCCACTGTTGCCTCGGCGAGCAGCTACTGCGGTGGTGGCAAGTTCGGGAAGCGACGTGCCACAAGCCACGATGGTCAGACCGATGAGCGCCTCGCTCATGCCGAGATTGGTGGCTATAGCCGACGCATTGTCCACAAAGACATTGGAACCCAACACCAAGCACGCCAAACCGAGAATGACCAGCAACACTGACCGAAGAACGGTCCTCGGTTGTTTTTCGGTAGCACCCTCATCAGATCCCTGTCCAAAACTAGCACGAGCACCTTTAAGCGTAATATACATGAACACGACAAATAGAATAAACAACAACAGCGCATCAATCCGAGAGATACTCGAATCAATGCACATCACCAGCAATACCACCGATGCAAGGATGGCAAAGGGCATGTCCTTTTTCACCGTTGCAGGCAAAACGTGTATGGGACATATCATTGCCGCGACGCCAACGATGAGCGCAGTGTTGAAAATATTGCTTCCCACGACATTACCGACAGCGAGATCGGGCGTACCATTCACGGCCGACATCAGGCTCACGAAAAACTCGGGCATGGACGTTCCAATGGACACAATGGTGAGACCAATGACAATTTGAGGAACCCCCATGCGCTCGGCCAAGCCCACAGCACCATCGGTAAGGCGGTCGGCCCCCCACAAAACCACGATAATTCCTACAATAAAAAGTACGATTTGAAGCCACATCTCTGAAGCTGCAAACGAAAAAAGGAGCATAGTATTCATCTTGAAAATAGTATAAATAACTATGCAAAATTACAAAAAAAGTCCCAAACACTTATACGTTTGGGACTAAAACCAACTATTATGTTGTTGTTTACTTATGAGATGTGCAGCAAACTACTTGACCTCAATGGCTCTCATCACCTTCTTTTCTTCCTTGCTGAGCTTCGGAAGTTCAATGGTGAGCACGCCGTCGGACATGCACGCTGCTATCTTCTCGCAGTCTACGTCATCTGGCAGAATAAGTGTCTGCTCAAACTTAGCGTATGAGAACTCGCGCCGCAGATAGCGACCATTTTCCTCCTTGTCGCTATTTTGCTTTTCCATCTTGATGGTAAGGTCTCCTTCAGCATCTACATTGATGTCAAAATCCTCCTTTTTCAAGCCCGGTGCAGCAAGTTCGACGATGTATTTGTCGTCATTCTCCCGTACATTGATAGCCGGTGAGGTTGAGCTTGAGCGGTTCATACTGTTCGTGTCAAAAAAACTATTAAAGACTTCTGGAAGCCATCCGTTACGTGTGTACATAATCATATCTCCTATTTTTAAGTTGTTGTGTTGTTTGTTATGTTCACCCTCTGAAATGCAACAACCATACCATCAATAATAAGAAGCCATTCTGTCACCCATGTGCGCCATTTTGACACAGACCTTTGTTTATGTTCTGAGATATAAGACAAGAAAAACCCCGTTATCTTGTGGACAACGGGGCTGTATGATTTATTCAGTTGCACTCTCTTGGTCGGTCTCACTGTCGTTTTCGACAGGAGCCAGAAGGGTCTTAAAGTCAGTATATCCGTTTTTTACCAGGATGTTGTACCACTGCAACAGCTTCTTGATATCACTGTCATGCACGCGATCACGATCAAAATTGGGTAACACCTCACCAAAATAGTCGCGGAGCTCCTTGCCAGAACATTTCTTATAATTTATGGTGGTCTCCTTGCCATCCTCTTTTTTACTTAGGTTCGCCAGCACTTGCCAAAGTGGGACATCGTCCGATTCAGTATACATGGCAATGTCGCCCAAGCTCGTTACACGATCGGTAGCGAAAGCGGGGAGGCGACGACGGTTTTCGTCTATTGTTTCAATGATAAGATTAGACTTGCCACGAGACACCAGTTTGTAGAGTCCAGGCTTGCCTGCAATTGATAGTATTGTTTCCATTTTACTTATTGTTGATTTGAATTAATAATTGATCTATTTGTACTTCCAAGTCTTTCCTCCCATCATTTTCTATAATAAAGTCGCTCCGCTCGGCAACTGCTTCTTGTGGCATCTGGCGATTTATCCACTCCATCGTCTTCTCAAACGTAGTGTTGTCTCGGCGCATCACCCGGGCGATGCGGGCATCAAGAGGAGCACACACGCAAACGACAAAGTCGAAAGAGACACGGTTGTTGAACCCACTCTCAAAGAGTATGGCACTCTCCAACCACGTATAGTCACTATTTATAAAATCGCGAGCCACCGCAGGGTGAACAACATTGTTGATGGCCTGTTTGTTGTGCTCCGACATGAGGAGATACCTAACCAATACCGCCTTCTGCAAAACGCCGCCAGAATAGACATCGGGGCCAACAAGGTCGGACAGCTCCCGGCAAAGCTGCACATCATCATGCATTAATCGCTCAGCAGCAGCATCACAATCGTACACTTTGATCCCCCGCTTGGCAAGCAGACGGCATACATGGCTTTTACCACTGCCTATTCCTCCAGTAATGGCAACTCTCATAGACTACTGTTCAATAAGATAGTCAATCTGTTTAATTTCCAAATGTGCATTGCTCACCCCACGGGGCTTGCTTTGCAGATACAGATTGCATTTATCAGACGGACGAGCAGCTATTTCACGGTAGTCTACCACCACCTGGAAGTCGCTTGGCCTTATCGTGCGGAACATGCTGGCACCTACCGTAAAACGCACCTTGACCTTTTGAGGGAATGTGCGAACCGTCAGACCTTCGGGCTTATTGATAGCCGTGATGGGAACCTCGACGCTCTCTTCGGTAAGGATGTCGGGGTACAAGGTGAGACTAATGGTGCTCGGGACTATTTTGGCACCCACGATGGGCTTGAGTCTGACCTTACGAACAACGGTGTCATCGAAGTTGACAATGTTCTGGTATTCCGTAGTCACCGAATGGATGCTGTCTAATTTGTCCTTAGTCGCATAAACCACGACCTTCTCGGGCGAAAACTGCACATGAGAGAGATAGAAGTTGCTGGCCGGAACGACGTTGCCCACAAGTTTGACCTCCACCTCTTTATTTAGTCCGTAGTTGAAATAAAACTCCAAGCGCTCTGCCTTGATGGCGGTAATAACTGTTGAGGCAAAAAGCTGTTGGCGAACAGACTTCTGTATATCGGCAACGCTTAACTGCCCCTTGTTCGTCTGACGATCAGCATAATCCGAAAAATTATAGGTAAGCGGATGAAGTTTGCTGCTGGTAATATATGACAACAGCATGAACCCCTTATCGCGCACGGTGATATACGCGGTGTCGGACATTTCGGTCGTCATCACCACATTCTTCGGTATCCCGGTAAGGCGCAAACCGACGGGGATCTCCTGCTCATAGGTCTCATTGAGCGTCATCATCAACCAGAAGATACCGCTGAGCGCCAAAAAGAACAGAAAAAACAGAAACTCCCTGTTCAACAATTTAAACAAGAAGCCTCTGAAAATATGATATGTCTTGCTAAGACTATGCATTAGGTTGCTGCTGAGTTACGTCTGCAAAGACATAGCTCCTGTCAACAGAGATAACAACGCCACGCGCAATTTCGACCTCGACAATGTTCTTGGCTTGATCAATGCGCTTCACCGTGCCGAATATACCTCCGCCACACACTACTTTCGTGCCTTCTTGAAGAGAATTCTGAAATTCGCGAATCTTCTTCTGCTTCTTCTGCTGTGGGCGAACCATGAAAAACCACATGATGGCAAAAATAACCACCATCATAACCAGCATGCCTCCCATGCCTCCTCCCTGTGCTGCCTGTGCAGCTAAAACTAATGTATTCATTGAGTAATTATTAATTGAGTTCTGTTAAAGATTATTCTTCTGATCCTCTGTCTCCCCATTTTCCACAGACTCCGAGTTACTGTCTGCATCTGGAGTCTGGGCATCTGGCTGCTCTTTGATTCGGGGACGGTGGACAAATCGTACAGGAGTCTTGCTGCTACTACCGAAACTTCCGTCGCCAGACTCTTGATTGCGCTGCCGCGTGTCTGGCAGTTCTTTGAACATCTTTCCCGTTTCAATGAGGTAACGCCCTATGGAATCAAGCATTCCGTTAATATATGCTCCACTGCGCGGAGTGGAATACAACTTAGCCAACTCCACATATTCATTGATAGTTACTGTGGCAGGAATATTGGGGAAAGTCAACATTTCGGCAATTGCAATCTGCATAATCACCACATCCATATAGGCCAACCGGGAAAAATCCCAGTTGCGGGATGTCTCGCTCATGTAGCGATGGTAGTCATCGGCATTGAGAATCGTTGCTCGAAACAGCTTGCATGCAAAATCCTTGTCTTCTTCATCCTTATATTCCGGTAACAAATCCTGCTTGCTCCTATTTTCAGGTGCGAAACGCTTGATGGTCTTGACAACAAATGTATCCACTATATCCTTGTCGTCGTTCCAATAGAGACTCTTTTCCTCTAAGAGTGCGTCCAAGTCGGCATTATCCTGTATGAGTGCTTTGTAAAGCCTGCGCCACAACTCACGGTCAGTCTCATAATCGGTTTCCGCACCTGCCATATAGTCTTTGTATATTTGGCTCTGTTCGATCTGGTTACAAAGCTTCCTCACAAACTCTATATCGTCATTCCATGTCAACTTCTTATCTTCAACAAATTCGTTGAGCATGTTATTCTCCTCAAGTTGTACAGCAAACCGATTGAAAGCAAACCTCTGGGAGGGTGCCTCCTCGCCCTCACGCTCAGCACGCTGACTCAGCACATCGGAGCGATAACGCTCTTCCCTGGTTACAGCAACAATGAGTTCTAATAGGAAATTGTAAAGGTCGTACGCCTTAGACAAACTGAAAAGCAATTCTTTCTCAGCGGTGTCCATGTTCTTGTTACCATTCTGATAGTAAGCGTAGGTTAGCTGAACTACCTTAATGCGTATTAAATCCCTATTGATCATTACTCTTACGTTTCGATGTATATGTATTATATACGTGCAAAAGTAAGTAATTTTCCATACTCCTGCAAGGAACGACTGTATAAAACGTTATTTTTTAGGGAAACTTTGCACATTAAAAATAAAAACTGTAACTTTGCACCGCATTTTCACTTTGGTAAAATGATTTCCAGTGTGATGGTGAATTAATTATACAGTTTAATTTAGAGTAACACATTTAAAAGTAAAATCATGAAAGAGATTAGTCTCACAGGTAAGAAGCGCGTAGACCTTGGCAAGAAAGCTTCCAAAACCCTCCGCAAGGAAGGCCTTATTCCATGTAACCTTTATGGTGAAGCAAAAGAAAACGGCAAACCAGTTGCCACAGCTTTCGTATCGCCTTTCAAGGAGCTTCGCAAGCTCATCTATACTCCTCATATCTACGTGATCAAGATTTCGCTGGACGGTGAAGAACACACCGCTATTATGAAGGAGATTCAATTCCACCCAGTAACAGATGCTCCCCTGCACGTAGACTTCTACGAGGTAAACGACCAGAAACCTATTACTATCGGTATTCCGGTTAAGTTGGTAGGCCTTGCACAGGGTGTCCGTGATGGTGGCCGCATGAACCTCTCCATCCGCAAGATTGAAGTTACCGCTCCGTATCAGCAAATTCCAGAGCATCTTGACATTGATGTTTCAAAACTGACAATTGGCAAGAGCATTCGAGTTGGCGACCTGAGCTACGAAGGACTCAAATATGCTACAAGCAAAAATGTTGTTATTTGCTCGATCAAGATGACACGTAATGTGGTTGACACAACCGGGTCAGCAGAAGAAGGAGAAAGTGCCGACACAGAGGCAGAAGCAGAAACAACAGAAAAACCTGCTGACGGAGAGTAAAACTTACTAAATGGATAAATTCTTGATTTGTGGACTGGGTAACCCCGGTGATGAATATGCCGGCACCAGACACAACACAGGCTTTATGATATTGGACGCTTTTGCTAAGGCGTCCAATATTTGTTTTGAGGACAAGCGGTATGGGTTCGTAGCCAACACGTCCATCAAGGGACGCAAGGTCATACTGCTCAAGCCTACAACGTTCATGAATCTCAGTGGAAATGCTGTGAGGTACTGGCTCAATGAAGAAAAGATAGACCAAAGCCGATTACTCGTTATCAGTGACGATGTAGCTCTCCCCCTTGGAGAATTCAGACTGAAGGCAGGCGGAAGCAACGGCGGACACAACGGGCTTGGTCATATCATACAACTCATTGGCGACAATTATGCCCGGCTACGTGTTGGGGTGGGCAATGACTACCCGCGCGGAGGACAAGTGGACTGGGTGTTGGGGCGCTATTCGGAAGACGAGATGAAAGTGCTTCAGCCTACATTCGACCTCTCTATTGAAATGATCAAGAGTTTTGTGTTACAAGGCATCAATAATACGATGAATCAGTATAACCGATTAGGAAAACGCAAAAACAATGGCTAACGACAATTCTAATCTTCGTCTTCCCAAACATGGAGAATCGGCACGCATCGACAAGTGGTTATGGGCAGCTCGCATCTTCAAAACCCGAACAGTAGCTTCAGATGCCATCAAAAACAATCGTGTAACGATAGACGGCAATTCCGTCAAGCCAAGCCGCGTCATCAAGGAGGGCGAAGTGATCAGTGTGAAGAAACCTCCTGTCACCTATTCTTTCAAAGTGTTGGCATGTATAGAACAGCGCGTCGGAGCCAAGCTTTTGCCTCAGGTCTATGAAAACGTTACCGACCCCAAACAGTATGAGTTGCTGGAGATGAGCCGCATCAGTGGATTCGTAGACAGGGCACGTGGTACTGGAAGACCCACAAAGAAAGATCGTCGTGCCATTGACGCCTTTATAGAACCTGCCATGTATGGGTTTGATGATGAAGACTGGGAAGATATTGACTAAATTTGATTATCCACAGTCCGCATTATCGAGAGAAACAGCAGCTCCTAAACTATAAAACCATGACCAACATAGCTATCTTCGTTTCAGGCAATGGAACCAACTGCGAGAATATCATTCGCTATTTTGAAAACAGTGCAGACATCAACATCAGGCTCGTTTTGAGCAACAAGGCTGATGCATACGCCTTGGTAAGAGCGCAAAAACTTGGAATCAAAACATATATTGTACCCAAGGCAGAGTTCAACACTCCAAGCCACCTCATGCCCATTCTCCAAAACCATGATATCAACTTCATCGTGCTCGCCGGTTTCCTGTTGTTCATTCCCGATTTCCTCATCAAAGCTTTTCCCCATCGTATCATCAACCTCCACCCAGCCCTTCTACCCAAGTATGGGGGCAAGGGAATGTGGGGGCACCATGTCCACGAAGCTGTCAAGGCTTCCGGCGATACCGAAACGGGCATGACCGTCCATTGGGTAAGTCCTGAAATAGATGGCGGAGAAATTATCGTACAATACAAGACACCAGTCTCTCCAAGCGATACAGCCGATGACATCGCAGCCAAGGAGCATCGTTTGGAGATGGAGTATTTCCCCCAGACCATCGAAAAGATTATCAAAGGACAATTATAAAAATCTGTCTCTCCCCTGCATCAGTAGATGCCATCATCTTGCAATCGGGGGCATTTCATCTTGACGATGAAATGCCCCTGATTGTTTATTATCTTCAGAACATCGGTCTGCCGAAGCCGCCACCTCTCGGCCCTCTGCCGCCACGCCCATGGCTACCTCTGTGATAATCACCACCATGACCCATGCCCGGGGCACCCATACCGCGTCGTCCCGCTCTCGTACCAAAGAGATTGAGTCGGTAATTCACGTGCAGCATAACAAAACTATTGATAGAATTGTATTCCGTATCGCTGCGCATCATGGCATTGATGCTTCTGCTGAGATTGCTCTGATTGTGCAGGATATCGTAGAACTGTAGCATAACCACCAACGAGCGTCCCTTCAGGAAACTCTGCGACATCTGAGCATTCCACACCAATTCATTGGTATTTAGTGAATTGTCATTATATCCGCGTCGACTGTTCATGTGGATATCGCTGGACAGAGTTGTGCCCCAAGGTGCTGTGGCATTGACATTCACTCCGTACGCATACTGCCACGTATTCATATTGGCCGTTCTTTGTAGCTTATTGCGGGAGTGTCGGTAGTTCAGCGAACC
>QWCK01001869.1_pt1 | contig 32038 bp, 33 predicted proteins | sample 1972571 | NCBI WGS metagenome assembly QWCK01 (sample SAMN09866710, study PRJNA288562) | Human gut metagenome isolate term2_stool, whole genome shotgun sequencing... | isolation source: gut | host: Homo sapiens | place: USA: California | reverse complement strand
CTTCTCGCCATGGTGGCCTTGGGCCTTCTCGGCAGCTTCCTCTTATGGAGTTACACGGAGAATAATGACCTTGGCGGCGGTATAAGCGTTTTTGTCGGCGTCACGGCCTTTTTCATCGGCGTGGCCATTCTTCCCCTGTGGCTTTTTGTGCGGGATTACAAGCGCATGTACGGCGCCTACGGAAGTTTTTACGCCGCTCTTCCATTAACGGGAAAAGAAGCCATGGGCGGACGGGCGATTTGGTTTATTATCGTGGAGCTCGTGGCGATGCTCTCATCCCTGACTTTTTTCGGACCCTTTTTCGTACGCCAAATAGGGAGCGATCCGGATGTAAGAGAGTTTCTCAGTGCCCTGTTAGATAAGCCGGCCATCACCTATTTGCAAGGCTTTATCCTTTTGGTCATCATCGGCATCCTTTTTTCAGCGGCCGTGTGGCTCTTTGTCACCAGTGTGGGAAGCGAAAAGCCCTTCCGCCGCTTCGGCATCGGCGGGCCCATTATGCTCTACATCGGCCTGCAAGTGGCCATAAATGTGGTGACGAAAGCGGTGATCGAAACCATGGGAAGCCAACGAGAAATTGTAAATGAAGAGTTTTTTCAGCAGGCCGCATCTCAACAGTTTTTCAGAACATCTCTTGTGTTGAGCGGGCTCATGCTTATCGCCGCCGTGGTGCTCTACCTAAGAAGCGTCTACAGCCACGACAAGAAACTTTCCGTATCTTAATAAAGAAATCAGCGGGGCCTTCGGGCCTCGTTTTATTTTTATATTTCGGGTAAAATAAGTTTAGAAAAAAGCACCTTGAAGAGAAAGGAGCGCCCATGGCTTTTCGCGTCTTCATGGCTTTCGCCGTGTTATTAATTCCCGGGATCATGGTCTTTTTCGGTCGTACAATGTGCGATCATCCGCCGAAAACCATTAACGCAGCTTACGGCTTTCGCACGTCCATGTCCATGCTTAATCAGGACACCTGGGATTACGCCCAGGCCGCCTGCGCCAAAAGGTGGCGGAGATGGGGCAAGGTTCTCGCCCTGATTACCCTCGTCGTGTTGATCGTCGCCCTTCGCCGCCCGGCCTTTGCCGATGTGTTGGGCTTCTATACCGCCTTTGAAACCGCCTTTCTCTTGGCCTCCGTGGCCGCCACGGAAATCGACCTGCGCCGCACCTTCGACGAAAAAGGACAGCGGCGAGAGGATTGACCCTTTGGACAAGGGAAGGTGAAGCGTTGCGTCATGAATGAAAATAGGAGAAAACTAAATATCTTTCTAATGAAAAAGAGCCTCTACATTCAGAGGCTCTTTTCTATAGGGGAAATTTATTTGACTTTCTTTACTTCGGCGATGCCTTCCAGGAGCGTATCCATTTTGTCCATGGGAATGCCCGCCATCATTTCCTCCGGCTTCCACATAGCAAGGGTTCGCGTGGAAGGACAGAGGAGGGAAATGTTTATTTTTCCGGTTAAATAGGGAGTCGCCGTGATTTCGGAGCAAACCCCTTGCATGGCGGCGATGTTCATGTTCAGGCGCTCGCCGTTTTCGTATAGGGAGCCTTGGGTGATGCGCATAATGGAAAAAGGCTTGCCGATGACGATGCAAATGTCCGGCTCGGAATCGAAGGCATCCAAAGGTGCGATGCCGATGCCGTAAATTTCGATGCCTGCAGCGGGGAAGGCGGCGACGTTGCTCCAAACCTTTTGAGCAATCCCCTTGGTCTTATAGAGGCCGTAGGAATGGTAGATGCGGCCGGAGCGAATGTCTTGTGAAGGCTGCTCCAATCCCAAGGCGGTGGTGCCGCCGTCGCAGTAGTGGTTTTCGAATGAGGTCTTCACGGCAAGGCCCGTGCGGGACGCCTTTTCGACGAAAACGCAGTAAGCCATTTTGTAGTCGCAGGCAGGCAAAGAGGATTGGTTAAATTCTTCTTCCGTGTAGTAAAATTCAATGCCCACCGGGCGTCTTTCCAGCTCCAGCATTTCCGTCAGGCGACGGGCGTTGTCTTCGTTTTGTTCTTTCCATGTAGCGTCTTTCAAATTGAGGTTTTGTTCGTAGACAGGCATCAGTACCCTCCTTTAATTCTGATGAGACCGAAAGCCATGAGGAGGAAAAAACCGCCGCTAATGACGAGGATATTCGTCAAAAGCAATTTTTTGTCCCAAGGACTCATGGTCAATTCGTCGTAATAGGTTCTCGTTTCGAACTTTCCGAACCCCCGATTTTCCATGGCCACGGAGATGCGGATCCCCCGGCGAATGGCGGTAACTAAAATCGGGATGGTGTAATTCTTCATGTTGATGATCGGGGCAAAGGGACCGCTTGCTCCGATGCCGCGAACGGCGTGTGAAAATTTAATCTGTTGCAGTTCCTCTTTAAAAGAGGGAAAAAAACGGTAGGCGGACAGAAAGGCGAAGCCCATGGCATCGGTCATTTTAAAGTATTTAATGAATGACATGACCAAAAGCTTCGGATTGATGGTTTTAATAAAGATAAAGGACAGAGAGGCGATGGCGATAAAGCGCAGACCCAGGGAAATGGTGTAAAGATAATCCACGGGGGCGTGTGCCATGTGCTTGCCCAGGAGAATAAAGCCGGCATAGAAGACGCCGACGACGACGGGTACCCGCAATTTATAAAGAAATTGCAGAGGGGTGTAATCCGTGACCCAACGGCTGAGGACAAAGGACCAGAGAATCATCGCCAGGGGATAGTAGGGATTCTTGTCCAAAGAGACATGAATCGTCAGCAAAATCATGGCGATAATCAGGGAAAGAGGATTGATCGGTTTAAAACCGCTGTCGATATTATCCATGGGACTCACCTCTTTCATAGGGCACCAATCTGCCGTCCGTCATCCACAATGCCCGGTGGCAGCAGCGGGTAACCAGTTCCGGATCGTGGGAGATTAAAATAATGCCGACCTTTTCGCGCGCCACTTTGTATAAAAGCTCCAGAAGGTGGATCAAATTCTCCCGGTCCTGGCCGTAGGTAGGTTCGTCGAGAATCAGAACCTTCTGACCGGTGATCAACATGGACGCCGTGGACAGTTTGCGCTTTTCCCCCTGAGACAGCTCATAGGGATTGGCGTCTTTTTTCTCCGCCAGGCGAAAGGCGACGAGAGACGCTTCCACATGAGCGGTGATGGCGTCGCTGTCGTAGCGCCGGGTCACGAGGCCCAGAGCCAACTCGTCCCGAACGGTGTATTTTATAAACTGGTGCTCGGGATTTTGAAAGACCAGCCCCACGGTTTCCCCAAGAGCCATGGTATTGAGCTTCGACAGATCTTTGCCGTCGATTTCGATGGCCTTTGCCGGCGCCCGCACCAGCCCCGAGAGGAGATTGGCCAAGGTGGATTTACCGCTGCCGCTTTTCCCGGCGATGGCCAAGATCTCTCCCTCTCTTAATTCCAGAGACACGTCCTTTAATACGTTGAGATCCCCGTAGCTGAAGGAAATATTTTTTCCCGACAGAATCACTTTTTCTCCCGGAGGAAAGTCGATGGGAGGAAGTTCGTAGCTGTGAATATAAGATTCGATGTATTCGGCGACGCCGTCGGTGACGAGGCGTCGATTATCCAAGTCGTAAAGGCCGTCCACATCGTCTTTAATGTAGCCGTGATTGTGCTCCACAATGAGGACGGTTTTGCCCTCTTCGCGAACGAGCATCTTTGCGATGGCGATAATTTCTCTGGCGCTGTCCGGATCCAAATTGGCCGTGGGCTCGTCCAGGAGAAAGATTTGCGGGTTCATGGCGTAAAGGGCGGCGAAGCAGACCTTCTGCTTCTGCCCGCCGGACAGTTCGGAAATGGAGCGGTGGCGCAAATCTTCGATTTGGAAGAGCTGAAGGACCCGTTTCATGCGGGCGGTCATTTCTTCTTTCGGCACATTTAAATTTTCCATGCCGAATAAAATTTCGTCCTTGACGCTGAAGGTGCAGAGCTGACTGTCGGCATCCTGCATCATATAGCCCACGTCGCCGGATATTCCCACGACCCCTTCTTCCACGGGATTTTTATCCCCGATGGAAACAGAGCCCGAGACTTCGCCTTTCACCACTTCGGGAATCATGCCCGCCAATGCTTGCAGAATAAGGGACTTTCCCGATCCGCTCCTTCCCTTTATAAGAAAGAAGCTTTCGGCGGAAACGTCGAAACTGATTCCGCTGAAAACTTCTTTTTCTTCTAAAGTCAGTGATAAATTTTTTACGCTGATCATGAATTACGCTTTGTCCAATGATTTTAATACGCCGGTTTTTCTCAGTGCCGTGGCGATCAACAGAGCCAGGCCGCCGCCGATAAAGAAGGCGGAGAGCACGCGGACGATGAGAATGGCGGGAAGCATGGAGCCCATTTCGGACAGACCGAAGACGAACCAGTCGCGAATCGTGACGAGGATGGTGGCGAAAATGCCGCCGAGGCCCAGGGCAACGAGATTAAAGCGATTGTACTTCCAAATTGCCATGGCCAATTCCACGCCGGCCCCTTGAAGAAGGGAGGCGACGATGATGTTAATGCCGTAGGGGCTGCCCATTAACAAATTGACGATACCCGTGAATAAAGAACCGATAATTGCAGCGCCGGGTTTTCTGATAATGGCCATGGGAATCAGCGCCGAAATTAAATAGACACCGTAAAGCAAAGCGCCACCGATGGGGCCCAGTGCCGTGGTCACCGGCGTATAGATGGCGTCAACACCCGTAAAAACGATGCCCATGACGACGGCGATCATGGCCATGACGACAATTTCCATGAGCTTCAATGGTTTTTTCATATATATACCTCCTTATTTTACCCACAGTATAACATAGGAAATAATACAAAAACGAACCATAGGAAATTAAAGAAAACACAAAAAAGGGATAGAAAAAAGCAATAATAACATGCAAAAATGGTTTCATATCGCGCGCTTGACGGAGCCGACTCTAATCGAATCGTTGACACTCCGCGTTTAAGTAATATTGTTTTCAGGTATAAAGAAAGAAAGATAAATTGGATCTGTTCTAAGGAGGATATTATGTTAAAAGATAAAGTATGTGTGGTCACCGGCGGTACCCGCGGCATCGGGCACGCCATTGTAGAGGAATTTTTGGCTCAAGGAGCGAAGGTGATTTTCTTCGGCTCCCGCCAAGAGACGGTGGATGCGGCAATGAAGTCTTTTGAAGGCAAAGGCGAAGTGGAAGGGGCATGGCCCGATCTCATGGACGGGGATGCGGTGAAGGCGGAGATGGACCGCATCGTGGAAAAATACGGCCGCATCGACGTGTTGGCCAATAACGCCGGCATTGCCGATAACGTCTCCGTCTACGATTACACGGCGGAAAAATTCGACAAAATCATGAACTTAAACGTCAAGGGCGTTTTTAACGCCATTTTGGCGGCGATTCCCCACATGAAAAAGCAAGGAGGCGGCGCCATTATCTCCACCAGCTCCATGGTGAGCAAATACGGTCAGCCGACGGGTGTGGGTTATCCCACCAGTAAATTCGCGGTCAACGGCATGACCATCTCCCTGGCCCGCGAATTGGGTCCCGACGGCATTCGCGTCAACGCCGTGGCGCCCGGGGTCACCAATACAGACATGATGCGCAATGTGCCCAAGGAAATGATCGAGCCCATCGTGGCCAATATTCCCATGCGCCGCATCGGCGAGCCGGAAGACATCGCCAAGGCCTACGCCTTTTTGGCAAGCGATGCTGCCTCTTATATTTCCGGTACCGTATTAAATGTGGACGGCGGCATGCTCGTCTGATTGAAATAAAAAAATGCTCCTACGGGAGCTTTTTTTGTGGAAAAAATCGGACGTTTTTCACGGATTTGATTATAAAGTGTAGGATTTATAAAAATTAAACGTATATTTTATTATTTAGTGATATAATCCAATCAAACATCACATGAAGGAGGTTATGATGAAAAGATACGTGAAGAGACAGTGGACGGTGCTGGTCCTGGCCCTGGTCATGATCTTGACGGCGGGGGCTCAGGTTTTCGGCGCAAGCTACAAAGACATCGCCGGCCACTGGTCGGAAGGCACCATGATCAAAGCCGCGGAGCTCGGCTGGATCAAAGGCTATGAAGACAATACCCTGCGCCCGAATCAAACGGTGACTCGGGCGGAATATATCGCCATGGTGCATCGCATGGCCACTCTTTCCAAGGTAGAGGCAAAGAGCGAGTCGGTCTACGGCGATGTAAATCAAGCGGCCTGGGCCGATGAAACCATTCGCCAAGCAGAAGCGGCGCGGCTCTTGGAGCCCGTCTTCTCCGGACCCTATCTGCGTCCCAACGACGCCATTACCCGTGAAGAAGCGGCGGCCCTTTTAAATGTGGGCACCATGCTCAAGAATATGGGAGCGCGTTCGGGATTGGATGCAGAAGGCATCGAAGGCGTTCAACGCCTGGTGGATCTGCAAATCAACAGAAACAGTCGCCCGGAAGTTTTGCCCTATGTAGATAAAGGGGCGGTTACCCCGCGCTTCGTGTGGGCCGTAGACGATTTGTCCCGTGCCAAGGTCATTACCGGCTACGAAGACAAAAGCTTTAAGCCCCAAGGCAAGCTCACCCGCGCCGAAGCCATGACCCTGATCCTCAAGGCCACGGGAGAATCGCCGGCACAAGTGCAAAAACCGGCGCCGCAACCGCAACCGAATCCGACACCGGCGGCCAATCCCCAAGGCAAAATCGTACAGGAAGACGGCAAGTTCTACATCGTCAATGTGGAAACCGGCGCCCGTTTCAGTCGCAACGCCTTTAAAGACGGCTACGTCACCATCGGCGATCAGGCCTATTTGCTTGGAGCAGATGATGCCCTCACCTCGGGCTTTATTCGCAGAGACAACAAGACCTACTACATCGATCGCGAAAAGGGAAGAGTTCGCGGCTGGAAACAAGTGGAAGGTAGCCTCTACTACTTCTCGCCGGTCAATTACCGCATGTACAAAAACGGCATGTTCTCCACCGGTGAAGGAGTCTATTGGTTCGGCAAAGACGGCAAGCTCCAAATCGGCAAGCGCCCCGGCGGGATTCGGGGCCGCAAAGTTTACTGGGCGGGCCCCTCGGCCAAGGAATTGGAAAACGGCTGGCTCACCGGGCCCAATCAAGAGCTGCGCTTCAGGGGACAGGAAATGGCCAACTACGCCGCCGCCTTCGAAGGCCAACCCTTCCGCTGGTACGGCTTTGAATTCGACAGCGGCAAAGGCGTCTACTGCGTCGGCCTCACCTACGCCACCCACAAGGCTTTCGGCATTCACATTCCCGGGCCCAACGACGCCAACATTCGCAAGCACAGAGGCTACGAGCTGCCCAGGGTGCAATACGAAGCCGCCTACAAATTCGGCGGCATGCGCTATGCAGCCAATTTCGCCAACGCATGGCCCGGCGATATTGTTTTTAACTACAGCCCCAATTTCTATTTAGGCTACAATCACGTGGGCCTGTACATGGGCAAGAATAACGGGCGGGACATTTACGTTCATGCCACGTTGAAAGACGGCATCTTTGTCGGCGACTGCCGCGAAATGAATCGCACCATCGGCCGCCGCTTCAACAAAGAATTCGTCCGCTACAATACGGAAAAGAACAAGGGTAACGGCAAGATTCCCGAAATCTTACGCCGTCAATAAGACCATATAGCTTGGCAGAATCGAGTGGGCATTTGCTCACTCGATTTTTTCTCCCATCGTTTTGCCCGAAGAAAAGGCTCAAAGCCTTGATGAAAAAAAGCCCGCGGGCTATAATGATTGCAAAGGATTTCATACATATTTTTATAGTTCATTAGGAGGAATTATGAAGTGTAGGTATTGCGGCACTGAAAACGAATCGTCGGCGAAGTTTTGCAGAGGCTGCGGCAAGCCCATGGAGCCGGCACCGGTAAATTACGGGGACAATGTGTCTGCGAACGGCCCGGTTCAACAGATGCAGATTTCCGCCGGGGATGCGCCCGATAAATCGAAATGGCGCAAGCAGATTTTAATCGCCGTCATCGCCATCGGCGTCTTGCTTCTCATGATCATGACGGTATTGTTTCTCCAGCTCAAACAGATGAAGGCCAAGGATTTGTACGAACAGGAACGCTACCGCAGCGTGCTCATGCTCAATCGCCTGAAGCCGGTGGAAAAGCAGGACAAAGTGTACGTGGGCCTCGCCTACGACCGCCTGGGCAAACACGAGCAGGCCTACAATGTCTATCAGGACGTTTATCAAGAGGTAGAAGTCTTCCCCACGGAAGTCTATCTCGACGGCTACAAGGGCTATTTGCGCGACGGCTATCTCCTGGGCTATATCACTCAGGAAACATTGGAGCAGCAGGACTATACGGTGACGGGCTATGCGGAAGAGCTGGTAGTCTACCGGGAAGAACTGATTTCCGGCGTCTATGACGACGACTTCGACGAAGTGGTCGTGGCGAGCGGTTCCGAATCCGCATCAGGCAATTACCGCGTCGTCTTCGAAGGGGAGGAAATCCTCTCCGATATCGAGCCCGTAGAAAAAGGCGGAGAACTTCTCTTCCCCGCCATGGCCATCGCCGAGGCGTCGCAGTATCTGTCGCCCTATGACGACGTGGAGGCCACGGAGGGCTATGCCGACATCACCGACGACGACGGCGTCGAGCTTTATGAAATCAACGATTGCACCTACGTCCCTGAATATAAGATTTTGCTCATGGAGACCGAATACGACGTCCTCGGTTACAATTACGACACGGAACCCGTGACGAAAGGCGACGAGGTCTATGTGGATCTGGACACCCTTCGTGCCCTTACGGGTCTGAGTTGTGATTTAGACGAAGACGAGGGTTTGCTGACCTTGACCATGGACGAGGACAATTTAGGGAATGTCAACAAATGGATCGAAATCGTCATGCCCGATAGCGAGGGCGATGAGGTCTACGACGAAGCCGACGATGCGGACGCAGCCGGCGAGGACGGTTGGGAAGATGCCTCTGTCGACGATTACGACGATTACGACGGAGGCGACGACACGGATTGGAACGCCACGGATTTCGACGTGGATTCGGATGAGGACGATTACGTCGATGAAGGCGTGGACGAGGATCGCTTAAGCGGCAGAGAATTTTACGAATACGTAGCCAAGTATTTTAAAGAAAATCGTTAAGACGATTCCCGCAGATTTGCAGACCATGAAACCGACTCGAAAGGGTCGGTTTTTTTTCGCCTAGGGGTAAGAAGAAAAGGTAGGCTTATCATGGGGATTGATATAGAGTTCCCTCTCTTTTAATGATAAAATGAATAGAGTAAATTTAGAAATGGAGAAAGAACAAATGAACAAAAATTATATGGTAAATGAAATTAAAAATGAAATGAAAAACTGCATCGACGGCATCGGCTCAGACAATCTCTTCGAGCGCAGGGGCCGCATGGAAAAGCTCTTCGATTTAATGGAGCTTTTGCTGGACATCGAGACGGACGGGGGCTTTCAAGACCGCGCCCCTCAAGCTGCCAATGACGACGAGGGCTATGTGGGCCGCGTGCACCTGCGCTTGGGCGGCGGCACCTTGGGTGACGACAATGTCTTCATCCCGGAAAAAGTGCTGCGCATGCAAAACATCGGCGAAGGGGACGAAGTGCGGGCCACGGTGGTGAAGCGGGTTTACAACAACAATCACCTGAAAAACATTTATAATTACGAATTGTTGGAAAAAGCCACGGAAGTGACGGAAAGCGAACGCCGCACCATCGCCTACGCCCGGGTGCTCTACGATCCCGATTTGAGCGGCCTCTACATCGAAGGCGAAGGCGACGACGGCGCACTCCGCGTGAATTTGGAAGACGTGAGCCTGGGCAATTTAAACGTGGACGAAGGCGACATTATCGACTACGCCTACTGGCAACGGGATCCCGAAGGGGGCCGAGTCATTTGGATCCACAATATGGACGGGGAAAATGTCCTCACCGCGGACTTCGAAAGTGCCGCAGTGGAAGACGACGAATTTCTCGATCAACTGGCCCTCGCCGTCTTCGGCCGTGGCCCGGTGGTGACGGAACAGGTGGAAGCATTGAGAGAAGCGGGAAGCGATGCGATTCTTATGGAAGACGGATCGCCTGAGAGCCTGGAAGAATCATTGGATGAGGCGGATCTGGTCCTCGTCTATCTCAACTCCGTGGCTCCCGCCGATGTGAAGCGCATTCGCGACGAAGTGGACAGTCGGGACATGGACGTCCTGTTTATTCAAGACGAAGATTTCGACAATATTTTAGCCGCCATTCACGAAAAATTGGAAAACAGCTATTACTTTGATATTTAAGGGGAAGAAAGGGGACAATCGTGAAATTATTTAATTCCATGACGAGACAGAAAGAGGAATTCAAACCCATCGAAGACAAAAAGGTGCGCATGTATAATTGCGGGCCCACGGTCTACAATTTCATTCACGTGGGGAACGCCCGCCCTTTGGTGGTCTTCGACACCTTGCGCCGCTACTTTATTTACAAAGGCTACGACGTGGACTTCGTCGTGAACTTTACGGATATCGACGATAAACTCATTAATCGCGCCAAGGACGAAGACACCACCGTCTCCGCCATTGCCGAGCGCTACATCGGCGAATTTATGCAAGACGCCAACGGGCTCAACCTTTACACCTACAAGACCACCAATCCCCGCGCCACGGAATTTATCGACCCCATGTTGAAATTCGTGTCGGGCTTGGTGGAAAAGGGCGCGGCCTATCCCTTAAACGGCGACGTGTACTTCGACATTACCAAGGCCAAGGACTACGGCAAGCTTTCCGGCAAGAACATCGACGAGCTCCAAAGCGGCGCCCGCATCGAAGTCAACAGCGCCAAGAAAAATCCCGGCGACTTCGTCCTCTGGAAGGGCAAGAAAGAAGGAGAACCCTTCTGGCCCAGTCCCTGGGGCGACGGCCGTCCCGGCTGGCACTTGGAATGCTCCGTCATGGCAAAAACCCTGCTCGGCGACACCATCGACATTCACTCCGGCGGGGAAGATTTGCAATTCCCTCACCACGAAAACGAAATCGCCCAATCGGAAACCCTGACGGGCAAGACCTTTGCCAATTACTGGCTCCACAACGGCATGATCACCGTGGACGGTACGAAGATGAGCAAGTCCTTGGGCAATTTCTTTACGGTGCGGGAAGTGGCCAATGTCTTCGACCTGGAAGTGCTGCGCTTCTTCCTCTTAAGCGCCCACTACCGCAGCCCCATTAACTACTCCTACGACGCCATGGAACAAACCAAGGCGGGTCTGGATCGCCTCTACGGCGTGAGAGATCACATGGAACAGCTCTTAAAGGGCGAATTGGAAGCCGGAAGCGACGCCGAATTCGACGCCGCCGTGGAAAAGGAAAAAGAAGAGTTTATGGATGCCATGGACGACGACTTAAACACCGCCCGTGCCACCGGCGCCCTCTTTACCCTGGCTCGGGACATTAATTCCTTTATCGCCAAGGGCGCCACGAAAGACAGCTTGCAAAAGGCCTACGACACCTTTATGGAACTGGCGGGGGTTTTAGGCATTCTCTATCGCCGGGAAGAAGCCGACGAAGACAGCGCCATCGAAGCCTTGCTTGAAGAGCGAAAAGCCGCTCGCGCCAACAAAGATTTCGCCCGGGCCGATGCCATTCGCGACGAACTCTTCGAAAAAGGCATCGCCATCGAAGACACGAGAGAGGGCACTCTGTGGAAGAGGATTTAAGAAGATATTTTTCCGCGCCCATGTGGACGGAAGCCGAGGCGAGGGGGCAAAATCCCCTCGTTCTTGCGTACATAGGGGATTGCGTTTACGAACTTTTCGTCAGAAGCCGCATCCTGCACCGAAACGAAAAAGTGGCCCGGCTGCACCGGGCATCGGCGAAGCGGGCCAAGGCCTCGGCGCAATCGGCCCTTGCCGACAGCTTAACGGATTTTTTTACGGAAGAAGAAGCCGCTGTCTTTCGCCGGGGGCGCAACGCTCACCCGAAGACCATGGCGAAAAATGCCTCCATGGTCGACTACCGCAAGGCCACGGGGCTGGAGTGCTTAATCGGCTATCTCTATGGCTCGGGAAATACGGCGCGGCTATTGGAATATTTTAACGAGATTGAGAGGATTTGGGAGAATGAAGGTTAAACTCATCGCATACACCCCCGATGGGGCGGCCACCATCGCCAAGGCGGCCAAGCTTTGCTATTCGCCGGTGGGCGTGGAGGCCATCGAAAAGAAATTGGACGAGGCGGAAGTCGCCCGCTTCGTCGCCATGCTCGCCGACATGGGCCACGAATCGCCTATGGAACACATCAGCTTCACCTTTGCCGTGGAAGGGGTGAGCCGGGTCTTGACCCATCAATTGGTGCGCCACCGCCTGGCCAGCTACTCCCAACAATCCCAGCGCTACGTAAGACTGGATCAGTTCGAGTACATCATTCCCAAGGCCATTGAAAAAGACGAAGCCGCCAAGGCCCGCTTTATTCAAAGCATGGAAGATGCCCACAAGGCCTACGAAGATTTGGCCGACGAGCTCAAGGCGGGCTATGTAAAAGAGCTTACGGAATCGGGCATGGAGGAGAAGAAGGCCGCCCGCATGGCGGAAAAGCGCGCCATCGAAGATGCCCGCTACGTGCTCCCCAACGCCTGCGAGACGAAAATCGTCGTGACCATGAACGCCCGCAGCCTCATGCACTTTTTCACCATGCGCCTCTGTGAGCGGGCCCAATGGGAAATTCGGGACATGGCCCTGGCCATGTTAAAAGAAGTCATCGCCGTGGCGCCGGAAGTCTTCAGACAGGCGGGCCCCGCCTGCGTCACGGGCCCCTGCCCGGAAGGCGCCATGACCTGCGGCAAAATAAAAGAAGTCCGCGCCTTTTACAAGGAGGAACTATGGAAACGACCATGATCTACGGGCGCAATCCCGTCTTGGAAGCCCTGGACAAAATGCCCGATCGCGTCTACATTCAAAAAGGCGCCAAAGACGGCTCCATGAAAAAAATCCGCGGCCGGGCCAAGGAACTGGGCATCTACATTCAAGAGCGTGAAAAATCCCGCCTGGATGAAATGTGCGGCGGCCAAAACCACCAGGGCGTCGTGGCATTTATTTCCGACTTCACCTACGGTAGCGTGGAGGACATGCTGGCCCTGGCGGAAGAAAAAAGCGAGGATCCTCTTATCGTGCTCCTAGACGGCATCGAAGATCCCCACAATCTCGGCGCCATTATTCGCTCCGCCTACGCCATGGGCGCCCACGGCGTCGTCATCCCCAAGCATCGGGCCGCCGCCGTGAACGGCACCGTGTACAAGACCTCCGCCGGGGCGGTGGATCACATGATCGTGGCCAAGGTCACCAATATAAACCGCACCATCGAGGACTTAAAGGCGAAAAACATTTGGGTCTACGGCGCCGACGGGGGACAGGCTCCCCTTTACGAGGCGGATCTCACCGGCCCTATCGCCGTCGTCATCGGCAACGAAGGCAAGGGCATGGCGCAAAAGACCAAGGAACACGTGGACAGCCTCCTCTCCATCCCCATGGACGGGGGATTCGACTCCCTGAACGCCTCCGTGGCGGCCTCGATTTTCCTCTACGACATCCAAAGGCAGCGACATGGCAAGGCAAAGAGTCTATAGGCGAGGGGGACGCTACCTCTTCGTCGACGGCTACAATATCATCAACTCCTGGGCCGTCTTCGAAGGCCTCGTGGACGAGCATTTGGAAGAGGCGCGGGAGCTCTTGGTGGACATATTGGAAGAATATGCCGCCACGGAACACCTGTACATCATCCTCGTCTTCGATGCCTATCGGGTAAAGGGCCACGGCGGCACCGTGGAAAAAAAGGCCCATATGGATGTGGTCTTTACGAAAGAAACCGTCACCGCCGACCGCTACATCGAAAGCGAAATCGCCGCCATGGGCAGGGTGCGGGATGTGACCGTGGCCACCAGCGACTATGTGGAGCAGCAGATCATCCTGGCGAGAGGCGGCAAGCGCATCAGTTCCAGAGAGCTGGAAATGCTGGTGAACCGCTCCAAAACCGTGACGCGAAAAGAAGCCAATCGCATTCGCACGAAAAAAGGCAACGCCCTGGCCATGGACGAGGAAAACAAGAAAAAGTTGGAAGATTTGCGCCGGCGCCTGGAAAAATAAAGGAGAAACGGAAGGGGATGCCCTTTCGTTTTTTTTTGTGAGGGAAAATTCACATTTCTTTTTCCCAAAAAGCCTTGTTTTTCCCTTGAAGGGAGAGTATGCTCAAATTAATCGAAAAACATAGATTGTTTCGCTATAAACGAGGCGATCGACGCCAAATTAGTTGGCGAAAGGAGGCAGTCATGAAAAAATTATCCGTCTTACTCTTGGCTCTCGTCCTGATTCCGACCGCGGCATTCGCCGAAGGATCCCGTGCAGGCCTACACTGTTTCTTAAAGGGAAAAGCCCTGGAAGCGGGAGGCCCCTTTATTCAGGACAACCGCACCTTTGCATCGGCCGAGCTGTTGAAAAAAGAAGGCTTCGACATTACCGTCGACGGCAAGGCCATCGCCATTAAGGACAAAGACCGCAGCATTACCATGACCGTGGGCGAAAAAGAATACCGCGCCGACGCGGCGAAGTTCACCATGGACGTGGCGCCCTTTGAAAAAGACGGAGAAGTTTACCTGCCCCTGCGCTATGTATCGGAAGGCTTCGGCATGAAAGTCACATGGGATGAAGACAAACGTGTGGCATGCCTGGGCGATTACACGGAAGAGTTGCCCTTTGGCGGCGAAGAGTACACCACGAAAGACGGCTTCTCCTTTGTGATTCCGGAAAAATACAAAAACTATTACGAAATCGAAGACGACCGCAGCGAAGTCCGCTTCTATGACAAAGCCAATTACAGAAAAACCGACCACGTGGGATTGATCGGCACCATGGTAAAAGTGGCGGATCCCACGGAAGCCAAGGGCCCCATGCTTCTCTTGAGCCCCGTGCCCGGCGGCTATTTAATCTTTACCTACGCCGAAGTCACCGGCATGAAAAATGTGGAAGACGAAAATCTGAAACAACAATACGAACAATCGAAAACCGCCCTGGCCGAGGTATTAAAAACCGTGATGACGAAGGATCACATCGAATAAAGAAAAGACCTGTGTGGAAAAAACTCCACGACAGGTCTTTTTATGTGCTTTCCATAGGATGATCTGCATCTATTTTTCCCGAGACAAATCCCGCGACTCCGCCAGGCTTGCGGCGACGGATTTGATCAAGAGGGCGACGGGCCAAATAATCCACGTGTACTGCCATTTGCCGGTGTAAAACGACGCGCCCAGGTAAATCATAAGGATCAGAAGGTAATAGGCCCGGGCCACGGGGGCGTAGCGCCGTCGGGCGATTTTCTTGCGGCGGGTAAAGCTGCCCTGCTCCAAAATTTTTTCGAAGCCTTCCTCTACGGCGGCGGTGCGCACGATGAGATAGACACCTGCTGCCACGATACATAGAGTCGCGGCGAGACCCAGGGCGATGGTGCCGTCGTCGTTTGTGGCGGAGGCAAAGAGCAAGGGAGCGGCGGATAGGATACAGAGCACGATCCCCGCAGCTAAATTGCGGCGATGAAGGGGAGCGTAGTCGTCTCTTCGCTTCTTCATGGCGCCGTCGACGCCGTAGGCCGTGTCGATGGGATCGTCGAAGCGTTGGAAATCTTCCGGCGTTTTTCCGCCGCCGACCAGGAGAAAGACGCCTGCCGCCACGACGATGAGGGTGCCTATGGTGCCCAGGGCGTAAGCGCCGTCCGTATCCTTGATGCCGCTCAAGACCACGGGCAGGGCGGAGAGGATAAAGAGGCTCACGGCGAGGGCGACTCTCGGCGCCCGGGCGACGAGGTGGTTCATGTAGGCGTCGGCATCTTCCAATGTCACCGAGGAGAGGGTCTCTTCCGTGGAAAGGTCGGTCACCTCATCGGCCGCGCTTATGGAATCCAAGAGCAGGAAATCCGTGGACACGTGAAAGTATTTGCTGATTTCGATGATCTTCGCCATTTCGGGCATGGCGCCGGCGCCTTCCCATTTCGATATGGACTGGCGGGATACGCCCAGGGCTTCGGCCAAGGCTTCCTGCGTGAGGCCGGATTTTTTTCGCAGATAGACGAGTTTTTCAGAGAATAACATGATGCGCTCCTTTTCTTTTTCAGCATTGTTTTCTAAGAAAAGAATAGGCCTTTTGCCGGTAGCATACCATACAGACCTCTTGGAAATTTCGCAACCTGCGGTTGCAATGGCGAAATCAAGCCATTTTCGCCCTAGTCTTTTTCAAAAAAATCCTTCACGGCGCGGATCAATGCGTCGTTGGATTCGGCGTCCAAGAGGCAGAAGCGGAAGAAGCGCTCGTCTAAATTTTTAAAGCCGGCGCAGTCCCGGATCACCATTTTTTGTGCCAGAAGGGCTTCCCGCAGTTCCGCTGCCGAGTGGCTGCGGTCTTTAATTTTCACCAGGACGAAATTGCCGTAGGAGGGAAAGATTTTTAAGGCGGGGATGGTCTCCAGCGCCGTAATCACTTTTTCCTTCTCCCGCTGAATCAACCGAAAGCTTTCGTCTCTGTAGGCGGTGTCGTTGAACATGACCCGGCCCATGACATCGGCCATGCTGTTGATGCCCCAGATGGACAGTTCCCCGGCGAGGGCCTCGGAAAGCTTCTCGTCCCCCGTAAGGGCGTAGCCCAGGCGAATCCCCGGTGTGGCGAAAAATTTGCTCGTGCCCCGAATGACGATGAGTTTTTTTCGGGAGCTCACCAGGGGCACGGCGGAGTAAATGGCCGGGTCCGTAAATTCGATATAGGTTTCGTCCACCAGCACATAGGCGTCGGTTTCGTCCAAGATCCGCGCCACGTCGGCCCGGGTCAAAATGGAGCCCGTGGGATTGTTGGGATTGGTGAGGACGTAAAGGTGGATGCCCTCTTCATTGATCCGCGCCACGATTTCATCAACGTCGATGGCGAAGTTTTTGTGGTAATCCAGGGGGTATTCGCCGACATTTGCCCCGATTTTTTCAAGCTCCCGCTCGTATTCGCTGTAGCAGGGGCTGTTGATGAGGGCGCGGGCGGGCTTTAAATAGCCTATGGCCGCCTGTATCAGCTGAGACGTGCCGCAGCCGAGGAGAATGGAGCCGTTGGGCACCTTCAGGTACTCGGCGATGGCGGCTTTTAGCTTCCGGTACTCGGGATCGGGATAGCGGCACAGGGCGCCGATGTTTTTCGCCGCCGCGTCCATGGCCTTGGGCGAGGGGCCCAGAGGATTAATATTCGATGAAAAATCCCGTATGTCTTCGGGACGGTAGTGGTATTTTTTTTCCAAGGCGTAAAGATCGGCGCCGTGTCGGTTCGTCTTCATGGACTCCCTCCTTTCCCACCTATGATATAATGACGAAAAAGAAAAGACAATGGAAAAGGGGTGTCTATGTTTAATTTCAGAAACGATTACCACGATTTATGCCATCCGAATGTATTAAAAGCCTTGGCCGCCACCGACGGGGAGGGAAATGCCGGCTACGGCTTCGACGCCCACACGGAGCGGGCCGCGCAATTGATTCGTGACGCCGCGGGAGGCGACTATCCCGTGCACTTCGTCCACGGAGGCACGGCCGCCAATGTGCTGGCTCTCACCTTTCATCTGCGGCCCCACGAAGCCATCGTCAGTGCCGACACGGGACATGTAGTGGAACACGAGGTGGGCGCCATTGAAGCCGCCGGCCACAAGGTGGTTTCCGTCAAAACCGAAGCCGGCAAATACGACGCCGAGGACTTGGACGAATTTCTCGCCTCTTTCGGCGATTTCCACAATGTCCTGCCCGGCATCATCTATCTTTCCAACACCACGGAAACGGGGCTTGTCTATCGCAAAGACGAGCTCGCCGCCATTCGCAAGGTGGCGGACAAATACCGCCTTCCCGTCTATATCGACGGCGCCCGCATGGCCAGCGCCCTCACTAGCGAGGTCAATGACGTAAAGCTATCCGAGTATATGGACTACGCCGACATGTTTTCCGTGGGCGGCACGAAAAACGGCGCCCTCTTCGGCGAGGCATTGGTCTTTAAAAACGAAGACCTGGCCCGGGAATTTATCTACTTCCAAAAACAGCGGGCCCTGCTCATGGCCAAGGGCTTTACCCTGGGCGCCCAGTACGAGGCCCTCTTTACCGACGACCTCTTCTTCGAAAACGGACGGGCCGCCAATCGGGCGGCGAGCTATCTGGCTCGGGAGCTCACCTGGCTCGGCGTGGAATTTATCTATCCCCCCGAGAGCAATCAGCTCTTTATTCGCCTGCCCAAGGCAGTGGCCGACGAGCTTGAAAAGCACGGCCAATTCGACATCATGGGCCCGAAGGAAGAAGGCACCGTACCCGTGCGCTTCGTCACCGATTACAACACGACGAAAGACGAAATCGACAGCGCGATTAAAATTCTGGAAGGCCTGTTAAACGAGGCGTAATTTAATTCAGAGTAAATTAGTTTGACAAGGAAATCATGCCGTGGTATGATGTCAAAAAATACGGAGGAAAGATTATGGCAAACAGATTCCAAACCATCTGCAAATGTGCTTGCACCTGTACCTGCTGTTGTACGGGTTATTTGCCTGCGCAGATGTTTTGGGAAGAACCATAGCTTTTTCCGGCTATTATTTTCCATAGGCATCTTTGAAGCGGGCTTCGGCTCGCTTTTTTATTTGTCTGAAAGGAGTTGTTATGAACCGGGATTTTCTCGTGGCCATGCTGCCGCAATACGTGGAGGCGGCCAAACTCACATTGTCCATCGGCCTCTTAGGCGTTTTGGGCTCCGTCCTCGTGGGGCTTCTCATCGCCTTTATCCGGGTGGAAAAAATCCCCCTGCTCAACGGCATCGCCAAGGCCTATATCGAAGTGTCGAGAAACACGCCTTTATTGATTCAATTGTTCTTTCTCTACTTCGGACTGCCCAAGGCGGGCATCGTCCTCTCATCCCATGCCTGTGCCATTATCGGCATGATCTTTCTCGGCGCAAGCTACATGGCCGAGTCCTTTCGCTCCGGGATCGAGGCGGTGGATAGACGGCAAATCGAAGCGGCCATGGCCATCGGCCTCACCAAGAGCCAGCGCATACGCTACGTCGTCCTGCCCCAGGCATTGGCCGTGGCCATTCCATCCATCGGCGCCAACACGATTTTTCTTATGAAAGAAACCTCCGTCTTCAGCGCCGTGGCACTGGCGGATCTCATGTACGTGGCGAAGGATTTAATCGGCCTCTACTACGAAACCGACGAGGCATTGTTTATGTTGGTGGTGAGCTATCTGGTGATTTTGGTTCCCATAGCCGTCATCTTCTCTTTACTGGAAAGGAGGCTGAGACGTGGCATCGGCACGAGCGCTATTGCTTAATCCCCACACCATGGCCCGGCTGCTGAAGGGCCTGTCCGTCACCTTGCGGGTGTCCCTTTTGTCCGTGGCCCTTTCCGTCTTCTTCGGCCTGATCTTCGGCTGGGTCATGACGAAAAAATCCCCGATCATCAAAATCCTTTCCAAGATCTATTTGGAATTTATGCGCCTCATGCCCCAACTGGTGCTTCTCTTTATCGTCTACTTCGGCATGGCCAGGGCACTGGGCATCCACATCTCCGGCTTCAACGCCGCCATCATCGTCTTTACCCTGTGGGGTACGGCGGAAATGGGCGATCTCGTGCGCGGCGCCATCTCCTCCATCCCGAAGCACCAATACGAGGCCGCCGCATCCATCGGTCTCACGCGGCTTCAAACCATGGGCTATGTGGTGTTGCCCCAAGCCCTGCGCCGGCTCATTCCCCAGGCCATGAATCTGGTGACCCGCATGATCAAGACCACCTCCCTCATCGCCCTTATCGGCGTGGTGGAAGTGATTAAGACCGGGCAGCAAATCGTGGAAGCCGTCAGGCTGGAATTCGCCTCGGCGGCGTTGTGGATCTATCTCGTGATCCTAATCTTATACTTTTTGGTCTGCTACCCTCTGTCCAAATGGGCGGGGCATTTAGAAGAGAAATGGAAGGAGGCATAATGGCTATACTCGAGGTAAAGGACATGGTGAAAGCCTATGACGGCGAACCCATCTTCGACGGCTTTTCCATGGACGTGGAAACGGGCGATGTGGTGGCGGTGCTGGGGCCTTCGGGCTGCGGCAAAAGCACCTTGCTCCGCTGCATTAACGGCCTTGAAAAAATTCAAGGCGGCGACATTCTCCTCAAAGGAGAGAGCGTGGTGAAGAGGGAAAAGGACATGCCCGACGTGCGCAAGAAAATCGGCATGGTCTTTCAATCCTACGAGCTCTTCGGCCACATGAAGGTGCTGGACAATTTAACCCTGGGGCCGGTGAAGGCCAAGGGCGAAGATAAAGCCGAGGCGGAAAAAAGAGCCCTGGCTCTTCTGGATAGGGTGGGCTTAAAAGACAAGGCCGACAGCTATCCCCGCAGCCTCTCCGGCGGCCAGCAACAGCGGGTGGCCATCTTGCGGGCCATGCTCATGGACCCGGAGCTCTTTCTCTTCGACGAAGTCACCGCCGCCCTGGATCCTGAAATGGTGCATGAGGTGCTCGCCCTCGTCGGCGAACTGGCCAAAGAAGGCAAGACCATGCTCATCGTCACCCACGAAATGGAATTTGCGAGAAAAGTCGCCAATCGCATTGTATTTATAGAAGAAGGGCGCATCGTGGAAGATACCGACCCGGAAACATTCTTTGAACGCCCCGAGACCGAACGAAGTCGTCAGTTTTTAGAAGGACTGCATTACCACTAAGGAGGACAAAATGAAAAAACTACTCACCGCACTGATCGTCGCCGTCATGGCATTGGGCCTCGTCGCCTGCGGCGGCGTGGAAGAAGAAGGCGCCCCTGCCGCAGACAATGCCGGCGTGCGCACCGTCGACGAAATCAAAAAATCCGGCGAAATCACCATCGGCGTCTTCGGCGACAAAAAGCCCTTCGGCTACATGGACGAAAAAGGCGAGTTCCAAGGCTACGACATCGCCCTGGGCAATCGCATCGCGGAAGAACTGGGCGTGAAAGTCAAATATGTCCCCGTGGAAGCGGCGAGCCGGGTGGAATATTTAAACGCCAATAAAATCGACATCCTCCTCGCCAACTTCACCGTCACCCCCGAACGCAAAGAGCAAGTGGACTTCGCCCTGCCCTATATGAAGGTGTCTTTGGGCGTCGTGTCCCCGAAAGGCGCAATCACCGACGTGGCCCAACTGAAAGACAAGACCCTGATCATTTCCAAAGGCACCACGGCGGAAACCTACTTCACGGAAAAGCATCCGGAAATTAAGCTGCAAAAATACGACCAATACGCTGAAGCCTACAGCGCCCTCTTGGACGGCCGGGGCGATGCCATGAGCACGGACAATACGGAAGTTCTCGCCTGGGCATTGGAAAACGACGGCTACGACGTGGGCATTAAGACCCTGGGCGATGTGGACTACATCGCGCCGGCGGTGAAAAAAGGCAATCAGGAAATGCTGGACTGCGTCAACGGCGTTATCGAAAAACTCTACGGCGAAAAATTCTTCACCAAAGCCTTCCAAGACACCTTGGCCTCCACCTATGGGGATGCCGCTAAGCCGGAAGACATGGTAGTGGAAGAAAAACCGGAAGGATACTTGCAATAAAAAACGAGCCGCGAAGGCTCTTTTTTTATTGCGTTTGAAGAAATTTGAGTTTCATTAATCATGGCTTCATTACAGTGCTAGGGATATCGAAACGGAGATACGTTTGACTCATGAAATCTAAATATGTTATGATTTTGTGAAAGGAAAAGCATATTACATAGGAGCGACAAATGAAAGAAATTAAGCTTTCCGGGATCTGCAAGCGTTTCGATAATGTGGTTGCATTGCACGATGTGAACCTTACAATTAAGGCAGGACGGATTGTTGCTTTAGTTGGCGATAATGGTTCCGGAAAGTCGACTTTAATTAAAATTTTATCCGGCTATCTAAAGCCTGATCAAGGAAGAATAGAGATTGACGGGTGTACATTTAACGCCCTGAGCCCAAAAGAGTCAATCGAAAATGGGATCGCAGTGGTTTATCAAGACTTGGCATTAGATGATTGCAAAAACAGCTATGAGAATATTTTTTTGGGTCAGGAGCTAGTTAAAGCGAGATTTTTTCTTGATCGAGAAAAAATGCGGCACGATGCTTTAAAGTTATTGGATCAGATGCACATTCATATTCCCAACATTGATTTGCCGGTGAAGCATCTTTCCGGCGGTCAACGGCAAGCGATTGCCATTGCACGTGCAATGGCTGTTGACGGGGATCTTGTAATATTAGATGAGCCTACTTCTGCGATGAGTATTAGTGCAAGTCGAAAGATTATGAAATTAGTAGCCTCAATAAAAAAAAGAGGCAAGGCATGTATTATTATTAATCATAATCTATTTCAAATATATGATGTCGCAGATGAAATACACGTGCTTGATTATGGACAAATTGTACGATCTTTCGACACCTCTGAAACAAGTGCCGAGGTTATTTACGAGTATTTGAAAGCCATAAGGTGAGGCGATGACGACTGCATATGCGAGAAAGAACCAGATATTATTTTTATTAGCGGTAACATTATTGCTGTTTGCGCTTTGTTCCTACCATATCGATTTCTTTTTCACTAAAAATAATTTTCAAAATATCATAGAATCTTTATCGTATCGAATGATTTTGGCAATCGGCATGACATTTGTCATTGCATCAGGAGCCATGGACCTATCGGTAGGGTCGTTGTTTTCCCTTGCTGGTATAGCCAGTGCTCTGGCACTCAAATCCGGATTTCCGGTAGGAACCTCAATTGTATTTGCAATATTTGTGAGTATATCGGTCGGCTGTATTAATGGTCTGATCATTGATCTTACCAAGATCAACTTTTTTATTATTACTCTCGCCTCGAGTGCAGTTTTGCGGGGAATTGCCCTTATTGTTACGCAAGGCAAGCCGATTACGGGGTTTTCGCAGGCATTTTTACAGATTGGCATTGGTCGTATTTTAGGAATACAAATTCCTGTATGGATTATGTTTTTTATCCTGGCAATGAGTGTCGTACTTTTAAATATAACGAAATGGGGAAGCTATGTTTTGAGCATAGGTGGCAATGAAGAAGCCCTTCGCAAAGTCGGTGTACCGGTTTTACCCTACAAGATGAGCGTCTTTGCTTTTATGGGATTTTGTTGCGTCCTATCTGCATTAATTATGACCGCGCGGCTCAATTCTGCGGAGCCTAATGCGGGAATGGGTATGGAACTCGAAGCGATCACAGCAGTCATTATGGGCGGCAGTCGTATTAACGGTGGCAGCGCTGGCATTGCCGGTACGGCCCTAGCCATTTTTATTCTGAGCATTATCAGAAATGCTTTGACTTTGCTCGGTATATCATCCGACTATCAGCATCTGATAACGGGCATATTATTGTTTGTTTCAGTTCTGATTTCAAGTCCAAATGTGTATAAGGCGAAAGCTTTATATAGAAAAATTACAAGGAGGAAAAATGTATGAAAAGGAAAGCAAGTTTGTTATTATACGTTATTTGTATAATGAGTGTCCTGTTGACGGGGTGTACGCCAAAGGGAAGTAATGAAAATTCATCTGCTAATAATAAACAAAATGCAGAAGCGACAGAGACAGATCAAAAAGACGATTCAAAAACGGCGGCTTTGATCGAGGATGCCAAGAAACAACTCGATGAACAGCTCGGCGTACAACCTGAGACCGGTAAAGGTGAAAAAATAGGTGTTTTAATCAGTTCCACAAGCAATGAGTTTTGGGCAAGCATGAAAGAACAATACGAAAAAGCCGGTAAAGACCTGGGTATCGATGTACAAGTTTTTGAAGCTAAATCGGAAGACGATGCTGCCGGCCAGTTAGATGCTTTAAATACGATGGTGGATATGGATTTTGATGCCATTATTCTTTCGCCGATCAACGGAACAAATTTGATCCCGGGAATTGTAGAGGCAAATAAGAAGGGAATCCCCGTTATTAATTTAGGCCCCGGCGTAGATGAAGAGGCACTTCAAGGTGCCGGCGGCAAGATCGATGGCAGGATTACTGTAAAATTCGAGACACAAGGCGAAATGGTCGCAAATGATATGGTATCTCGGTTTACAAAAGATAAAAATGAGGTGGCTATCCTCGCAGGATTAGATGGCGCAGCGCAAAGCGAAGGTAGAAAAGACGGTGCTTTAAAATACTTTGAAAGCAAAGATAATGTTGAAGTCGTGCAAGTAAAATCTTGTGATTGGAAACCGGAAATTGCTTATGAAGAGACTAAAAATATTTTGACAGCCCATCCGGACGTTCAAGGTATTTTTGCCTGCAACGATAATATGGCGCTTGCCGCCATCCGTGCACTGGAAGAAATGGGTAAAAAAGACGTTTTGGTTTACGGTGTCGACTTTATTGAAGATGCAAAGACTTCTATGAAAGATAAAAAGCTAATGGGTACGATGACCTATTCACAAGCTCTTTACACCGAAGCCGCCGAAAAAATGGCGTTAATCTTGGCACAAGATAAAGAATTGAAGGCACCTATATACTTGCCGCTCGCATTGGTTACGCAAGATAATGTCAACGACTTCGATGACTGGAAATAATATGTACTTGGTCGAGACAGCGCTTTTGACTCATGGGATTCATTCAATTTCAAATGAGGACATTCTTCGCCGCTGGCCCGATCGTAATAAAAATATCGTCTTTCTGGATCGAGGAGAGATTCGCATTGACGACATTGAATCATACCTTGACTTTCGAATAGACGTCGAGAAGATTCATCGAGTTGATATGGACACGATAGAGGAAGCCATTAACAAAAGATATTCCGCAGCTCTTACAGCATCGGCGACCATGCGCATTTGTACGGAAAGAGAAATTCCTTTTGCCGTGACAGCAGGCATGGGTGGAATTGGTCCCATAAAAGGGGAAGAGCTTTGTTTAGACTTGCCTGCTCTGGAAAATCTCCCCGTAAAGCTGATCTCTTGCGGCCCTAAAGATATGCTGGATCGACGAGAAACTTACCGATGGCTTGAGGAACACGATGTTGTCGTGACGGACCTAGGTCGTAACTTTAGCACGGGCTATGTTTTTTGCGGAGAAAGTGTTGCATTCTCAGACTGTACAGAAGAAGACTTTCTATCTTCACCTCACGGGCTCTTAATTCACGAAATACCGGAAAGTGAACGTGTAGAGGATAAAGAGATATTCCGTCGAGCCGTGCAGGAAGGATATAAAAAACAGTTAGAAGGTGCAAACTTTCATCCGGCTGTTAATGAAGCACTCGACACCATGACGAATGGCTACTCTTCGTTTTTGCAACTCGATGCATTGATTGCGAATATAGAACGAATTAAGAAAATTATTGAGAATATTGAGAAATAAAATGTAAAAGGAGATCCGAGAGGATCTCCTTTTCTTAATCATACACATTGATGAGCTTGTCTTAGTAACTAACGGTCTTTAAAATTCGTGATACCGTCCCTTGACGCAGATCCCTTTAATCCTCCCCTTAAATTTTTCTCCCAGTAGGGGGGAGTTGTGGCTCTTGCCGCGGAAAAAGGCGTCGTCTACCTCGGTTTCCCCTTGGGGATCGAAGAGGACGAATTCTCCCCCCGCCACGCCTTGGTGGGGGAGTTTGTAGAAATCCGCCGGGATTTTCGTCATGGCACAGACGAGGTTTTCCAGCCGGCACTTTTCCTTCAGCACCAGCTCCCTGTAGAGGAGGACGAAGGCGGTTTCCATCCCCGTAATGCCCGAGGGGGCCTCTTTCAGGGTCCGGCTCTTTTCCTCCGGCGTGTGGGGCGCGTGATCCGTGGCGATGCAGAAGTTCTCGTGGCCGATGAATTCGGCGAGGCCCGCCGCATCCTCCGTGGTGCGCAGGGGGGGATTCATTTTCGCCAAGCTGCCGTGGGTCTTGACATCCTCTGCGGTCATGGTCAGGTGATGAGGCGTGATCTCTCCCAGCACCTTCGCCCCCGATGCGGCAAAGGCCGCCACCAGGCGGGCGGTGAGGGCGCAGGAGATGTGCTGAATGTCAAGCTTCGCCCCCATGTAGTGGGCCAGGGAGAGATCCCGGGCGGAGAGGCTGACCTCCGCCATGGCCTCGGCGCCCTTTAAGCCGAAGGCCGGGGCCACGCGGCTGTCCACGCCGGGGGTTTTTACATAGGCCGGGTCTTCTTCGTGAAGGCTGATGGGCAGATCCAATGCCTTGGCCCGGGCGAGCCCCTCTTCCAGGAGGGCCACATTGTCCACGGGAAAGCCGTCGTCGGAAAAGCCCACGGCACCCAACCGCGCCGCCTCTTCCATGTCCACGAGCTCTTTGCCCTTCAGGCCCTTTGTCAGTGCGCTCACGGTATAGGCGTGAACGGGAAGCTCCTTCGCCCGCCGGTAAAAATCGGCGATGGCCTCTCCGCACATGACGGGCTTCGTATTGGCCATGGCCAGGACGTGGCCGAAGCCGCCGTGAAGGGCCGCCGCCGCACCGGTCTCCAAGGTTTCTTTTTCCGTAAATCCCGGGTCCCTTAAGTGGACGTGGACATCGACAAAGGCGGGAAAGGCGTAAAGGCCTTCGCCGTCTATGGTGATGTCATCGCCCTCCACGGGACAGGTGACTGTGGCGGTTTCGTTTTTGTTCAACACGGGATCCAGTACGCGGACGTTTTTTATAGTAAGTGTAGCCATACTTCCTCCTAAGGATGGGACGAAACTGTGATAAAATAAAATGGTCAACGGGTAAGCAACTTTAACGAACAGAGGTGGAACATGAAAAGATACAAGGCATTTGACGTGGTGGGTCCCATTATGGTGGGGCCCTCCAGCTCCCACACGGCGGGCGCGTGTAAAATCGGTAACGCCGCATTGGCCATTAGCGGAGGCAGCCCCTTTCACAAGGTGTGCTTCAATCTCCACGGCTCCTTTGCGTCGACCTATCGAGGTCACGGCACGGACATGGCATTGGTGGGCGGCGTCCTGGGCATTATGCCCGACGACGAAGCGCTGAGAGACAGCTTTAAAATTGCGGAAGAAAAGGGACTTCACTACGAATTCGTGGAAACGGATCTCGGCGATCGGCACCCGAACTCCGTAGAGATCATCTTCTTCTACGACAACGGCGGCCATTTGTCCGTCACCGGCTCTTCCATCGGCGGCGGCAATATTTTAATCGTCGCCATTAACGACATCGAAGTGGCCTTTAAGAATCAATACCCTACTCTTATTTTACAATATCAGGAACAAAAAGGGGTCATCGCTCTGGTTTCCAGCATTTTAACGAACAACGACTACAATATCGAAACCATGGTGACGGATAAAATCGACGAAACCGTCACCTTGGTCACGGAGATCACCCACTCCGTGGACCCGGCGATTCTGGAACCGATTTTAAAGGATCCCCGCTTCGAATTTGCGAAATACGTGGACATTATCGAACCCATGAAAGGACACGCTCATGATTAAAACGGCAAAGGCATTGATCGATTTATGCCGGGAAAAAAATTGGAAGATTTCGGACTACGTTCTGGAGGAAGAATCCAAGGGCGACGAGGAAAAGAAGGCGGCCATATTAGACGAACTGCATCACATGCTCGCCATTATGAAGGAATCCACCGGCCGCACCTTGGAATCGGGCACCGATTTAAAACACGATTTAATCAAGGACTTCGGCAAAAAGACCTGGGAATATTCCAAGAGCGGAAAGAAATTCGTCACCGACGAAAAGACCCTGCGCGCCATGGCCCGCGCCTTTTCCACCTTCGAATCCAATGCCAAGATGGAAGTCATCGTGGCGGCGCCTACGGCGGGCAGCTGCGGCATCGTGCCGGCGGCCTTGGTGACGGCGGCGGAAGATTTAGACACCTCCGACGACGATTTGGTTCGCGGCCTCTTGACGGCCATCGGCATCGGCCAGTTTATCGCCGGCTACGGCACCTTCGCCGGCAGTGAAGGGGGCTGCCAGGCGGAATGCGGCGCGGCCTCCTCCATGGCGGCGGCGGCCCTGGCGGAACTTTACGGCGGCGATGTGGAAACCTGCTTAAACGCCGCCTCCATCGCCATCGTCAACATTTTGGGCCTGGTCTGCGACCCCTTAGGCGGCTTGGTTCAATACCCCTGCACCTTCCGGAACGCATCGGGGGTCTCCAACGCCCGGGTTAGCGCCGACATGGCTCTCGCCGGCACCTTCAGCATTATTCCCTTCGACGAAGTCTGCAAGGCCATGAAGGAAGTGGGCGACGCCCTGCCCGCCTCCCTGCGTGAAACCGGCGTCGGCGGTCTGGCCGGCACGGACACGGCGAAGACCCTTTGCGGAAAGATCTTTGGTTAATAAATCTAACCTTTGGTAAAGAAAGGTAAAACAAAGACGCAGAGTCCTTTTTTCCTCTGTCCTTTCGGGTACAATGAGAACAAGAAGACACACCGATATCAAGGAGGCAATAATTTATGATTACCATGGAAAAAATCGACTACGTGATCTCCGTCACCGGCGCAAGCTACGGCGACGTGCGGGAAGCACTCTTGTCCGCCGACGGCGACGTGGATAAGGCCATTCGCCTGTTGATGGGCGAGGAAAAAACCGAAGACGAAAAAACCGAAGGCTTCGATTTTAAAGACGCGAGAACCAGAGCGGAAGACATTTCCGACACTCCATGAACCTGGGCGCCATTTGGACGGTCATCGCACCGGTGGCGGCCCTTATGGGCGTGGGCATCGGCATCATCAGCCGCTGGGAATTTTACATCTATCTCGACGACGGCAAGGTCATCAATGTAAAAGATTATATTACCAACAAACACCGCATGCGGTAAAAGGAAAATTACGCAGCGCCTTCGGGTTGCTGCGTTTTTTGTGCGGAAAATGGGTTTTGTTTGCGTAGAGCCGGTGAGGGTTGGGGTATAAAACAAAGGACAGTGTAATATTGTATATCCAAGGAGGCAGTCGATGAGTATGGACCCGAGAGATAAAAACGGATTAGGCGAACATTTAAGCAGCAGAAACGACACAGCCATGGATGAACCCCTGCGCCGGACCGGCGGTCAAGTGGTGGATAACAACGAAGACATTCTGACCGCAGGCAAGCGCGGCCATTTATCCATTCAGGACTTGTGGCTTTTTGAAAAACACGCCCACTTTAACCGAGAAGTGATTCCGGAACGGCGCATGCACGCCAAAGGCTGGGGCGCTTGGGGTGAATTTACCGTCACCCATGACATTACGAAATATACCAAGGCAAAAATCTTTTCCGAAGTGGGCAAAAAGACCAAGGTCTTCTCCAGAATGTCTACCGTCGCAGGCGAACGAGGCGCCGCTGATGCGGAGAGAGACATTCGCGGTTTCGCCGTGCGCTTTTACACGGAAGACGGCAACTGGGACATCGTCGGCAACAACACTCCCGTCTTTTTCTTCCGCGATCCCATGAAATTTATCGACTTAAATCACGCGGTGAAGCGGGATCCTCGCACGCATCTGCGCAGCCCCAACACCAACTGGGATTTCTGGAGCTCTTTACCTGAATCCTTGCTGCAGACGACGATCATCAACAGCGACCGGGGCATTCCCTCGTCCTTCAGATTCATGCACGGTTTCGGCTCCCACACCTACTCCATGATTAACGCCGACGGCGAGAGGGTGTGGGTGAAATACCACTTCCGCTCCCAACAGGGCATTCAAAACTACACGGATCAGGAAGCTGAAAAGGTTAACGGCATGGACCGGGAAAGCTCCGGGCGGGACTTGTATGAAGCCATCGAAAAAGGCGAATACCCGAAGTGGAAGATGTACATCCAAGTCATGACCGAGGAACAGGCGAAAAACCACCCGCAAAATCCCTTCGATTTGACGAAAATGTGGCTGAAGGAAGACTATCCCCTGATTCCCGTGGGCGAATATGTCCTCAACAAAAATGCGGACAACTACTTCCAAGATGTGGAACAGGTGGCCTTCTCCCCGGCAAACATCGTGCCCGGCGTGGCCTTATCTCCCGACCGTATGCTGCAGGCCCGCACCTTCTTCTATTCCGACGCACAGCGCTACCGCTTGGGCGTCAACCATCACCAAATTCCGGTGAACACGCCGCTGGGCGTAGACCATCCCCACGACTTCCACCGCGACGGTCAAATGCGTGTGGACGGCAACAAGGGCTCGGAACTGCACTACGGCCCCAACTCCTACGGCGCGTGGAAAGACGATCCCTCCCTTGAAATTCCTCACGACGACGGCGGCGAAACGGCTCGCTACGACTTTAGAGAAGACGACCACGACTACTACACCCAACCGGGCATGCTCTTTAACCGCATGACGCCGGAGCAACAACTGGTGCTCTTTGAAAATACGGCGCGGAACATGGGCGATTCCACCATGCAAATCAAACATCGCTACATTCGCAACTGCTACGCCGCCGACCCCGCATACGGCGAAGGTGTAGCCAAGGCCATGGGCATCGACATCAATGACGTGGATCTTGCGCCCAACGAATCCAAATCCCGTGAAGAATGGGAAAAAGATCGGGCCAAAGACAAAGAGCTGGACGTTCCAACGAAACCGGCGGAACCGGAATCGGCAAAAGATTTGCCGCCGGAAGGCCGCGATACCAATGTGGATGATCCGAAAACCCTCTCCGATCCGGAAGACGACCCCTATTTACTCTAATTAAAAAAATGCGCGTATCGTCGCATGAAAAAGCCCTCGCCGCTATCACAGCCGCGAGGGTTTTTCTCAGCAGAAATTTTCCGCGATCATACAGCGGGCGCTGCCGCCGCCTAAATGGGAAATGACGGGCAGGGGCACGTGAAGGATCTTATCGTACTTTTCGATCCGCGCGATTTTTTCCGGAGCCAAATGCGCGTAGGCCTCCTCGCTCATGACGAGAAGCGGTTCACGGCCCATCAGCTCCAAACAATTGCCGCAGAAGTGATCCACCTCCTCAGCGCTCAGGGGAATAATCTCCTTCTTCGTGGCCTTCAGGCGGGCGAGGAGATCGTCCTTCCCTTCCGTGATGAGCTCCTCGGCGATGAGGGCGAAGTGTTCCGCCACGGTCATGATCACATTGGTGTGATAGACCGCCGCGTCGTGGTGGCGGGCGCGGAAGGGAACGGGCTCAAGGCCGTAGGCGTCGCAAAAGCGCCGCAGAAGCCCTTCGTCGCAGCGGGCGGAAAGGGCGGCGTAGCAAATATTATGGAAGCGATCCAAGACCATGGCGCCGGTGCCTTCCAAGGCGGCGGGCTCATGGGAAAAATCCACCACCTCAAGCCGCGACAGATCGAAGAGCGCGTCGTACTGAGACCGCAGCTTAGGAAATTCCTTTTTTCGATTGTCGCTGTACATGGGACAGAGAAAGAGCTTTTCGGGAAAAGTGACGAAGGTATTGTTGGGGAAAATCGAATCCGGCGTGTCCTCGCCGTCGTCGTTTAAGACATCCACCTTCACCCCCGCCGCACGCAGGGCACCTGCCAGGGCGGAAAATTCAGCTGCCGCCCGGGCCTGCACCTCGTCGGGGGAAAGGCTGCGGTCGTTTACTTGATAGGCATTGTCCGCCGCCGTCTCCGCATTAAAGCGAAAGGCCGAGGGGCGCACCATGATAATTTTATCGGCAATCATATAGACTCCTTTGTTTAAATATTCTTACGCCTATTTTACAACAGCGGAGGAGAAAAGCACAGTCCGCCGGCGGGAAAAGGGTCTTATGCTGACGGCGGCGGGAGCGGAGTGAGAAAGAATTGAAAAAACTTGCGCTTTTTGCGCCGCGGCAAAAAATCCGCGGCAAGAACGGTCATAAAAGGTGAAAGAAACGATTCATATTGTCAACGAAACTCCCGGTCCCTTGAAAATACAGGCGTTGAGCCCGAAGGCGGGAAGAAAAATTTAAAAACCACATGGAAATTTCACAGCCTATGTGGTATGATGAATGCGTTGGAGCTAAGGCGTTAACACGTGGCACAGGACACGACGTTTTTTATTTCCCGAAGGGGAAAGCCTTTGCTCTTTTAGTGAGGCTTTTAGCCAACTCATGTTCTTTAAGGAGGAATATTGTATGAGCTATCTTGAAAGTGTAATCGAACGTGTAAAAGAAAGACACGCCAGCGAACCTGAATTCTGCCAAACCGTAGAA
>QWCK01001613.1_pt1 | contig 32125 bp, 22 predicted proteins | sample 1972571 | NCBI WGS metagenome assembly QWCK01 (sample SAMN09866710, study PRJNA288562) | Human gut metagenome isolate term2_stool, whole genome shotgun sequencing... | isolation source: gut | host: Homo sapiens | place: USA: California | reverse complement strand
AGCGGCGATGTGGCGCAGGCCGTAGACGAGACGGTAGGTTTGCTATGAGTGATAACGAAAATTATTTATTCCGCGACGGTCAGCTAAAAAATGGCCAGTACGAATTGGATCTAACCCCGGAAAAAGCCGGTTGGGAGTTCTCGGGACTGAAGGTTCTGAATCTGCCGGCGGGAGCCAGCCAAGAGGTCACCTCCGGTAATGCGGAACTGCTGGTTTTACCTCTCGAGGGCGGCTGCACGGTTAAGGTTGGCGGTGAAACTTTCGAAATCAAGGGACGTAAGGATATCTGGAGTGAAATCACCGATTACCTGTACGTACCGATTAACACCACCTTTACGGTGAGCAGTGAAAAAGGTGGGCGGTTCGCGCTGCCCAGCTCGGTAGCCAAGAACGAAAAACCGCTGCGCTACTGCCCCCAGGATGAAGTCATCTCCATGATTCGCGGTAAGGGTGACTGCACCCGGGAAGTTCACAACTACACGATGGGCAATCCGGTAGAGGTCGACCACGTGCTGGTCACCGAAGTGATTACCCCCGGTGGTAACTGGTCTTCCTATCCTCCTCACAAGCACGATGAACATTCCGAAACTGAACGGATTTTGGAAGAAATCTATTACTACCAGGTAAAGCCGGCTGCAAATGGAACTACCGGGATGGCGCTGCAGCGGATCTACCCCTCTAAAGGACACACTATTGATGTGTGCGCCGAGGTACACAGCGGGGATGTAGTAGTAATGCCGCACGGTTGGCACGGTCCGTCCGTAGCTGCGCCCGGATACCACCTGTATTATTTGAATGTAATGGCCGGCCCGGCTGAGGACGCCACCTGGCTGGTAACTATTGATCCTGACTATGTCTGGCTCACCGAAGATTGGGGTGGCGGCGAAGCTGACCCCCGTCTGCCCATGACCAACGCCACCATCAAGGAGGACTAAGGATGGCAAAATTTGAGACCGTTCGCCTAACCACCGCGCAGGCGACAATCCGCTTCTTAATCAACCAGTATTCCGAGCGTGACGGCAAAGAATACCGCCTGATCCCGGGCACGTTCGGGATTTTCGGACACGGAAACGTGTGTGGCATCGGTCAAGCGCTGCTGCAAAACGAACTAGATTCCACCCCCGATGGGGGAGTAATGGAATACTACATGCCGCGTAACGAGCAGGGCGCAGTCCATGCGGCCGCGGCTTTCGCTAAAGCCAAGAACCGCTTGCAGACGCTCGCGGTTACCACTTCGATTGGTCCGGGTGCCTTAAATATGGTGACTGGCGCGGCGCTGGCCACCACTAACCGGGTGCCGGTATTGCTGCTGCCTTCTGACCAGTTCGCTACCCGCTACCCGGATCCGGTGCTCCAGCAGTTGGAGGATCCGCGTTCTTTGGACGTAACCGTTAATGATGCGTTCCGCTGTGTCTCGCGTTTCTTTGACCGGATTAACCGGCCCGAACAGCTAATGCCGTCCTTGATGAACGCGATGCGGGTACTGACTGACCCGGCCGAAACCGGAGCAGTAGTGCTAGCAATGCCGCAAGACGTACAGGCCGAAGCCTTCGATTGGCCGGTAGAATTGTTTGAAAAGCGCGTATGGCATGTACGTCGCCCGGCAGTATCTGAGACCGAGATGGAGCGGGCGGCAGCGATTATTAAGTCAGCGAAGCGTCCTCTGATTGTTTCCGGTGGGGGCACGATCTACGCGGAAGCCTCACAGGAGCTACGCGATTTGGCGAGCGCTACCGGGATTCCGGTATCCGATACCCAGGCCGGTAAAGGCGCCATCAACTTTGACCATGAATGCGCTGTTGGGGGCGTCGGTTCTACCGGCGCTAATAGCGCGAACCATTTGGCGGATAAAGCGGATGTGGTGATTGGGGTGGGTACTCGCTACTCGGACTTCACTACTGCTTCCCACACCCAGTTCAAGAACTCGGATGTCCGCTTTGTAAACATCAACGTGAAAGCCTTCGATGCGGCTAAACACGCAGGTGAAATGGTGGTGGCTGACGCCAAGTTGGCACTGGCTGCTTTGAAAGAAGCACTCGGAGGTTACCGGGTCTCTGAAGATTACAGCCGCGAGATTGCAGATGAGCGCGAAGACTGGTTTGAAAAGACCGCGGAATGCTACGGGGCACATGATCAAGAGCTGCCGGCGCAAACCGAAGTGTTCGGGGCGCTTAACGACATGATGGGCGACAACGATGTGGTGATTAACGCCGCCGGGTCGATGCCGGGTGATTTGCAGTGCCTGTGGCAAGCGAAGACTCCGGTGCAATACCACGTAGAGTATGCCTTTAGCTGCATGGGATACGAGATCCCGGCGGCTATGGGAGTCAAGATGGCGTTGCCGGATTCGGAAGTGGTGGCGATTGTCGGTGACGGCACCTACCAGATGCTGCCGATGGAACTGGCCACCGTGGTGCAAGAAAACATCAAGGTTATCTATGTTCTGCTGCAAAACTACGGGTTCTCGTCGATCGGTTCGCTTTCGGAGTCTCACGGCTCTCAGCGTTTCGGAACTCGCTACCGGATGGGAGCAGGTAACCCCCATAACGAGGACGGGGAGCTGCTGCCGGTAGATATCGCCAAGAACGCGGAATCTTGGGGAATTAAAGTGTTGAAGGTACACACTATCGAAGAGTTCCGGGATGCCTATCGCCAGGCGGAGAAATCTGAACAGGCAGTGATGATTCATATCGAGACCAACCTGTTTGGTCCGAACCCGCCGAACTGTTCCTACTGGGACGTGGTAGTACCGGAGGTTTCGCGCATTGAATCCACGCAGCAGGCTCGGAAAGAATACGAGGAAGCGCTGGTGGATCAGCGTCACTACTGGAAGCAGTAGCCAATAGTCTCTGGCAAATCTAATAGTGAATGAGTCGGGCTAACGCCCGAAAAAGTTCCGGGGCGGGAAGCGTTTGGGGATAACCCAAAAGCTCCCCGCCCCGGAACTTTTTTATGGGTGGGTGTATTAGCCCCTATCGGGGATTATCGAGTTCAGTCTGGCTTAAAGATGTGGTTTTCGCAACGCTAGGGTTCCAGGATCCCCTTGGTTTGCTGAGCGAAGAAGTCTTCTAAGGTCTGGGAGTAATACTTGGTCAGGTGGTCGTGATCCATATAGACGTAAAGATTTCCTACCAGGGGACTGCACGCATCGTTGGGACATATCTGCGGCGATAAATCCACGAAATGGAAACCAGGGTTTTCTACAGGCAGACCGTTAAGAGTCTTCGAATACACCTGTCCATAGGGGACGCCACAGGACTGGGGATTAGGGACTGACACAGCGCACTCATAGATATTTTGAGAATAATTAGGGGTGTCGCGCATCCCTATTACCTTTATTCCCTTTGCCAGGAACTCGGACACGACATCGGGGTGACCAGGTAATACTTGATCAGGGCTGCCAGGTTGTGTAAGCGTGGAAACCATAATCACCGCATCGGGTTTTGCCTTATTTAACGCCCAATCCAATCCGGCTTGTACCCATTTTTTGCAGGTATCGTCATGGCCGTCAAAGTTCCGGGAGATCTTGCAACCTCCCATTAGTAGTGCAGCTAAATTCCAGTTACGTTTCTCTGCCGTTTTTTGGATAGCGGGCAGATACTGTTCGGCATGGGAATCACCGAATACCAGGACATTAGGGCCACCAGTTGCTTGTTGGTGCAGCTGACGACAAGAGTTGTTATGACCGGCTGCCTCTCCAAAATCTGGCGCGCCAGCAAATGCGCCGTCACATTGGTAGGGCAGGCTTGCCCACTGTTTACCTAGCTCTCCAGGAGCGGGCAAGGGATCTTCCTTGAAACTGCTAGGAGGATTTTTCTCTAGGAGGACGCGGGCTCCGGGGTGACTAGACGCGGTGACGTGCTTGGCGGGAGAGATTCGCTTGTTTATCTGCCAAGAGGCAGTAGCAATGCCACCTGCGCCTACCGCCAAAGCCAAGACAATAACGCTGACTTTATGCAGCCAGGTCTTATTGAATAGTTTCAGGGAACGTACCGGGTTATCAACCAGCTCGGTTAGAAGGACTGCTAGCCCTAAGGAAACTAGGAATAAGAATCCGCCCTCGAAAAGAGAAAGGTTAGCCTGCTGACGCGCACCCATATAAACCGCGAAGATTGGCCAGTGTACCAGGTAAAGGGCGTAGGAATTATCCCCGATATATACCAGAGGACGGCAAGACAATAGCCGTGCCGAGCTGGAGTTCGAATCACTGCGAACAAATAGCATTACTAGGCATGCTGCGACTATGGGCAGGATGCAGATGGGGCCAGGGTAGGTGCCTACAGAGAGCAGACCGAAAACCACGATGATTGCGATGGAAATCCACCCCAGGGCGTCATGCCATTTGGATCCGGCCTTAACTCTGTTCATAGCAAGAGCCGCTAAAACTCCGATCGCGAACTCCCAAAATCGAATGCGAGTGTCGAAATAGTATTGTGAAGCGGTACCGTCGAAAAACTTTACTAGTAACCAGGCAAATGAAGTCAGGGTTAAGAAAGAAAAAACAGTGAAAATCCCTTTGCGGACAGAGATTTTTACTTTCCGGCAGATCAGTGCAGTTACCGCGAAAACTACCGGGAATATTAAGAAAATTTGTCCTTGGACTGCTATGCACCACATATGCATTAGCGGAGAAGACAGGGAATGGTCAGCAGCAAAATAGTCGACTAACTCTGACTGTAAATACCAGTTTTGGTAGTAAAACAAGGATGGCCAGGACTGGTTGATAACCTCAGTCCATCTAGTCTTGGGTAGATATTTGATGGTTAATGCAATCGCTAAGAGGATGGTGACCACCAAGGGAGGAAGCAGGCGACGGAATGTTTGAATCCAGCGTTTGATTACAGAGTAGCTCTTGCCAGCGTCGGATCCGCGGATAAAGGAATCTGCTAAGAGGAAAGCAGAGACCATGATGAATACATCCACCCCAATGGGGGAGCCTATCTGCCAGGCGTGGAACACTATGATTTGCAAGGCGCAGAGGGCGCGCAATCCTTGAATTTCGGGGCGGAAGCGCCGGGTCTTGTCATTTACAGCATTGGCAGGAGAACTCATATCGGTGATCTTTCGCTAGGTGAACCTGCTAAGGATGCTATTGCAGCACGATAAATATATGCAATCTACTGTCACATAAAAAACGGCTTGGGTGAGGTGCATCCTCACCCAAGCCGGTAGTTTATTTATTTTTATATATTTAGGCGAAAGGCTGTGATTTTTCGTCTAGGGTCGCAATTGCTGCTGCCGGTAGGCTCAGGCTGGCGGAAGCCACTAGATCCTTTAGCTGCTGGGGATTACGTGCGGACGCAATCGGGGCGGCCACGCCCTTGGTGCGCAGCCAGGCGAGAGATACCGCGGTGGGGGTAGAACCGAGTTTCTCAGCCACCTTTACCAGGGTATCTACTAGTGCAAAAGATTCAGGGCGATTGTATTCCGATAGGAAATCGCTGCGGTCTTTGCCGGACAGGTCTTCTGCTTTACGGTATTTTCCGGTCAGGAAACCCGAAGCCAGTGAGAAGTAGCTGAACTCGGCAACCCCGAACTCGCTGCAAATAGGCTGGTAGTTTTCTTCAAACTCTTTACGGTAGAGCAGGTTGTATTGATTTTGGATCGCGACTGGTGCTGACAGATTCTCCTCTTTAGCAACCTGGAACCATTCGCGCATCCGGGCAGGTGAGAAGTTCGACATGGCCACGTGACGGATCTTGCCCGCTTTTACTAGCGCATCGAAGGCCTTCGCCATCTCGGCGATAGGGGTCTTATTGTCATCGAAATGCGCGTAACATAGATCAATGTAGTCGGTCTGTAGCCGTTTGAGGGAAGCCTCGCAGGCAGCCTGAATATTTTCGGGGGACAGACCGGGAAAATCGGGGTGTTGGCTGACTTTAGTGGCGATAACAACCTGGTCACGTGCTTTGCGCTCGCGCAGCCATTCGCCAATTACGGTCTCGGATTCTCCGCCTTTTAAGCCTTCGCCCCAGGCAGAATAAACATCGGCAGTATCAATGAAGTTCCCGCCTGCTTCCCGGTACGCATCTATTACCGCAAAGGAATCAGCCTTATCGCTAGTCCAACCGAAAGTGTTCGCACCTAAAGCCAGTTCAAAAACGGAAAGTTCAGTGCCCTTAACCTGGTACATTATCTCCTCCAAAAGTAATTGTACTGTCAATTGACATGATACTAGTTTCGCAAAGATGAGGGCGGAGGAAGAGATATGCAACTTCTTAGCTACCGCTGCTGCCTTTGAAAGCTGTCTAAGAAATTCACTTTTCAGGCTAGTCTGACTCCAAAAGTACTCGAAACTGGATAGTCTGTTAATAGTAAAACAGACAGTTGTCGCAGTGACGGTAACTTAATTCGAATACATCGGGGTTGAATGCTGGAATAACTGTTGATAATGACGGTCATTTGCCTGGAAGTTAGACGAGAAGCTTAGAGGGGAATATCGATGAAACCATTGGTATCAGTATTGGTTCCTATATATAACGTAGAGAAGTACTTGTCGGAATGTTTGGGAAGTTTGGCTGCACAGGACTTCAAACAAGCTGAGTTTATCTGTATTAATGATGGATCAACAGATGGCTCACGTGACATCATCGAGCATTTCCTGAATAAGGATTCCCGTTTTAAAGTCATTGACAAGGAAAACTCTGGATACGGCGCGTCCATGAACCGCGGGCTGGAAGCAGCGCAGGGCGATTATGTAGCGATTTTGGAATCGGATGATTTCATGGAAGAGGATGCGCTTAGCAAACTACACCAGGCTATTAGTAGCACCGGAGCAGATGTGGTTAAAGCTAACTTCTGGATGTACTGGTCTATTCCCACAAAGCGCAACGACTTTTTTGAGGCAATACCCGCAAGTAAGAGCGAAAAGATAACCGATCCCGCGCGGGATCCATTTATTTTTTATACTAAGCCTTCGATTTGGTCTGCGATTTATCGTAAGTCTTTCCTGGATACAGAAAAAATCTCGTTTTTAGAAACCCCCGGTGCTTCTTTCCAAGACACCAGCTTTACTTTTAAAGTTTGGGCTTCCACCCACAAGGTCTACTATTTGCATGATGCATTTGTGCATTACCGGCAAGATAACGAAAACTCTTCAGTAAACTCTCCTGGTAAAGTGGACGCTCTGTTTAATGAATATCGGGAGATTAGCCGTTGGCTGGAAACCGATCCTGAAAAGCAGAAGACGTTTTCACCCGTAAAAGTCAAGATGCTTTATGACGCGTTGATCTGGAACTATGAAAGAGTCGCCGCGGAGCACAAGGTGGAGGTGTTGCGTAAAGGACGCGCCATGTTCCTGGACGATTTTACGCAGGGAAACGTGGACATTCGGTTGTTCGAGCCCTGGAAGTTGCTGGATATGCAAAAAATTATGATTCTTCCGGAAAAATACCACCATGATAGGAATCGGGGGGAAGCCTTAAGCCATCGAGTTGGTAGAGTAATTCAAGATCGCGGCTTTGTAGGCTTTGCCTATGCCGGTGGGGTAAAAGTATTCAATAAAGGGAAGAGGCTTCTAAATCGTGCCAAGGATATCTGTAATCGTACCCGTTTATAACGTCGAGAAATATCTACCCCGATGTCTAGAGTCTATCCGGAAACAAGATTTTTCTGATTTAGAGATTATCTGCATTAACGATGGTTCTACAGACGCATCATCGTCTCTGTTAGAAATAGCGGCGCAGCTAGATCCAAGGATGATTATTATTAACCAGCTAAATAGCGGGGTTTCTACTGCTCGTAACCGAGGTTTGGACACCGCATCTGGTGAAATCATCATGTTTGTCGATGCTGATGACTTTCTGGTACCCGGTGCCTGCAAAGTGGTGTCACAAGCCTTTGCCAATAATAAACCAGATATTTTAACCTTTGCTGCCAGCGGGATTACCTTTGGACAACCTTCGCCCTGGTTAAGGAATGCTCTGTCCCCCAAGCAGTCGGTGGTTCACGGGTTTGATAAAAACTTATTTAAAAAGGCTAGAGAAAGACCCTATATTTGGCTATCAGCTTTTTCCCGTTCATTCATCGAGAAGCATTCTTTACACTTTGACGACGAGTTGGCGATTGGGGAAGATCAGTTATTCTATTTAGACGCATACGCTAGAGCAGAGTTGACGGTTACTATCGAAAAGACGCTCTATACCTATAGAGCTGAAAGAACCGGATCTGCCATGTTTTGGCAGATACAAGATGCTTCTGAGATGTTTGAGAAGCATCTTCTGCTAGCTGACAAGGTATTTCAACATTGGAACCAGATGGGGCTATTCTCTCAATATAAAGCTGAGTTATTGGGATGGTTCCTGGGGTTCGTGTCCTATGATGCGTTCCACGCAAAAAATTCTGTTGAGGCGCTCCAGAAGCTAAGGGAGATGGTATACAAAAACTTTGGAAATCCCACTAAGCTCTCTCTGGATATGCCCTCTAGAATGGCTCTGCGTAACTTGCGAGATCCAAAAGATCCCTTAAGGTATTTGAGGAATCTGGCTGTATTGGCGGCCAGGATCAAAGAAAATCCGGCCACCAACACCTTGCTGGCTGTTGATAAGTTCGGGAAGCTAGCCCCTATTCACTTGCTGCGCGCAATCGCGAAACGTATTATCCCTGCAAGCAGTCTAACTCAATACTGGAGAATCATAGGAGCACACGATACGACTTACAATGCTATCGAGGATGCGCAAGCCTATATTCGGTTAATAAACGAGTCATCGTTAACGAAAAGTCGGGGGTTAACGCCTCCAAAGGAAGAATGCGATTGTTCTTGATCAGAACGGGCTTAACGCTCACATCCGTCATAGCGTAGCAATCTAGCATCGCCAATTTGTTTGACAACTTTGAAATAGGACAAGTGGTTAACATCGAGAGCTGGATACTGGTGTTCGATTCCCCAGCCGCTTCCTCTCCACAGGTACTGGTTTTTAAGATCCAGTAGATAGCCTGCGTGTGTGGCTTTGACATTTATGCATACCTGAGGGTTTTCCTGGGGATCTAGAATCTTCGCCAATATCTCTCGGTTTTCTGGGTAAACATTCGCAGATATCTTTGGAAATACCGCTCTGCGTTCTCCGATTGCCCAAGTGAAAGTACCGCCCTCCCAGGGATTCGCCAGCACGGCATCATCATCTGGGATGTACTTTGGTAGAGAAAAAAGCAGTTCTAGCTCGTCGGTGTCGATTAGTTGATATCCATTAGTACTAGGTTTCGGAATCTCAAAAGCCGAGAATATCCACGGTCCTGTAGATTTAAGAGAGGGTGGTCCCCAAATGACAAAAAGAGATAGGCATGCCATGTAAAGAGGAAATGCCATTACCCTCGTCTTAACGGAACGGATTTTAGGAACAAACTTGAGGATTAAACTCCAAATCCAGGCGGCTCCGATTGCGGCGAGAGGAACCGCGACAAATACGAGAGGCGCAAATACTCGCGGAGCATCGTTGTACCAGACCCCGACGAAGTAGCGTCGCAAACTGATATTTTGCATACCGGTGACTACTAGGTAGTAGAACGCTAGAGGTACCCAAGTAAAGCACAGTAACCATTGTCTGGGAAAACGAGAAATTTTAAAGAATCCCATCCAAACTAAAATAGTTAAAGGCGCTAAGAGCAGTAATGTGTACTGGAAAGAGTTGTTGAAACCGGTGCCGCCGGTTAATAAGAGCAGATCTCGTACACCTTGTCTATAGGTTCCAGATACCGGGTTGAAGTTATGTGCCTCCGGACCTCGCATAGCGTGAATGAAACCTATACGGTAACAGAATCTATCCCAGGAAACGTATATTCCAAACCAAAGCAGGGACCAGCCCAATACGAATAGAGCTTGTATTACTCTATTTTTTTCCGCGCTAGCTAATCTTTTCAATATTGCGCGAAGCGTAAACCACCAGGTAATAACCACGAAGAATATTGCGATTACGAAAATAGAATTGGGATGGCTGACAGATGCTGCGGTTATGGCTATTACCGCTAAAAATAACTTATAGGTAATCTGGCTAGGCCATTTTCGTAAACAGTTAATTAATAGTGCGGCACAAAGAGGGATAAAAGCATAGCCCAAAAGATTCGGGTACAAAGTCCCGTATCCAATGAATCCCATGGGAAATTGGGGGAAAGCCAGTGATAGAGGAATCGATAATGTAGCTGCAACCTTATTTCCGGTGACCTCCGAAGTAAAAGTGTAAATGCTAAGTGGCCAAACCAAGAAAGCAATTACAACCGTTAATGCGTTGGTAGCCACAACCACGGATCTACTGCAGGTACTAGCTATCAAGGACACAAGGCCATGCCAAGCAGCGGGATAATAACCACTGGGGTCAGTTCCGACAAGGTTCGTAGCTAGGGTAGAAGCGTTACCGTTTTGGGTGAACATCATCGCCAGATTCAGATGAAATGCATTATCCCAGCTCTGAGCGAATGCACCCGGCAGTTTAATGACAGTAGCGAACCAGATAGTGGTAAGTACGAAAACCGCTACAAAAGTGGCAGGGATATGCCAATTGTTCTTGGGGGTGGGAGACGTTTGCAGGGAAGTCTCCTTTGGGAAATGACGCGGAGTGGGAGGAAACTTCCGACGAATAAACTTTCCCATCCAACAGACCAACAGTACCAGTAGGGTAGCCGCTAGCAGTGGTAAAAATCCCCAGGTGACACCAATTTTCCCTGCAGCGATCGCAGTCACAGACGCGATCCCGACAGAAGCCGCGGGTGCCCAAGTCCAAAGCCATTTATTCGGCAGGCCTACAAGACGACCAACAGCTAGCCCAGGAACGAATACTGTCGCTAAGGCAACCAACAGGGGGAGCGGAAATAGCCACCAGTTGTAGAAAAACTGTTCAGGCGTAGCCGGGCTGAAAATATCCATGTGCTGGGAGCAAGTACTTAGCGGGAAGCCTGATCCCCGATAACCATGCGCGGGGTACCTTTCCACAGCTGCGGATCGGTTACCCGGCGGCCATCAAATAGTAACTTGATGCCGGGAAGATCCTTTGCGCCAATGGTTTTGTATTCGGCATGGTCAGCTTGCACGATAGCAGCGGTAACTTCCTCACCAAAGTGATAGGCATCCCAACCGAAGCCCGCTAGTTCCTCATCGCTAAACATGGGGTCATGAACCAGTACCTTCGCCCCCCGCTTGCGCAAGGAGTCAACGGTAGCGAATACTCCGGAGAACGCGGTTTCTTTAACTGCCCCCCGGTAGGAAGCTCCCAGTACCACCACTTTGACACCCTCGAGATTCCCTAGCACTTCCTCTACGCGGGAAACTACGTATTCGGGCATCCCAGCGTTATAGGTACGCGCGGTACGAACCACGGAGGCATCGGGATCGGTAGAAAGGTACAGGCGCGGGTAAACCGGAATGCAGTGTCCGCCAACCGCAATCCCAGGGCGGTGAATGTGGGAATATGGTTGCGAGTTGCAGGCATCGATTACTTTTTGCACGTCAATACCGACTTTGTCCGCGTATACAGCAAATTGGTTAGCGAGCCCGATATTAACGTCCCGGTAGGTAGTTTCTGCCAGTTTTGCCATCTCTGCGGCCTCGGCATTGCCCATGTCCCAAACCCCGTTTTCAAGGGGTAGGTCGGGGCGCTCATCAAATTGCAGCACGCTTTCATAGAACTTGATTGCTGCCTGGGTACCCGCCTCAGTTAGTCCGCCTACCAGCTTGGGGTAGCGGCGCAAATCCTGGAATACCCGCCCGGTTAGTACCCGTTCGGGAGAGAACACCAGGTGGAAGTCTTCGCCCTCTTTCAAACCAGAGATCTCTTCAATCAGCGGCTTCCAGCGGTTCCGCGTAGTACCCACCGGCAGCGTGGTTTCATAGGAAATTAAGGTTCCGGGGGTTAGGTGTTCGGCGAGGGAACGAGTGGCTTGATCCATCCAACCAAAATCTGGCTGCCAGGTTTCATCATTGACAAATAAGGGAACTACTAAAACGATGGCATCTGCATCGGGGATAGCTTCCGCATAGTCGGTGGTGGCGCGCAGCTTTCCCGCAGGCACCAGCTCAGAGAGTTTGTCTTGCAGGTGAGCTTCCCCAGGAAAAGGCTCTTTAGCCTGGTTAATTAGGTCAACAGTTTTTTCGTTAACGTCAACCCCAATCACTTCCTGTCCGCTGGAGGCAAACTGTACTGCCAGGGGCAAGCCGATCTTTCCCATTGCCACAACTGCTACGCGCATGAAAAACTCCTTTGAGGTCTTCAACAACTCAACAAACTGTGAGTCTATTTTACGCGGGAATGGGCAAACAGTTCACATTCCCTGCTGAGAGAAAATAACTTATCCAGGTTTTCGCTGCTCACGTAGTCCCTGTTTCTTTTAATGATGTAAAAATATTAATCTAGTCCTTATATACTGCATATTGTCCCCATACAGATCGTGGAGTGAGGTCTCAGTTATGACTGGTAAAAGCAGAATGATTAGAGGGCTGACGTGTTTTACGGCAGCCGCCAGTTTAGTTTTGGCAACGGTGCCTGCCTATGCTGAGGAAGTTACGACTCCTGCATCTCCGCAGTCTCCTACATCTACAGAAAGTGTTAGTACGGACGGTTTAGATACTCCGAATCCAACCCAAGATGCTAACGATGTCGCCGATAACACTGGTAACGATGGTTTGGAAATCCAAGATTCCGGCTCAGAAACCTCTACCCCCCAAGCGGCGGAGAATTCCATTCAAATCCCCTACACAGGGTCTACAGTAGCGCCGGGTTCGTTGGCTTCAAGTAATAACCGGCCGTTGACTAGCCGGTGGTACACAGGAATGCGTTTCGGGCAGCCCCGGCAAATTGGAAATGGTTGGGGGAAAGACGGGGTTCTGGCCATGAATGATTACACAGGTAATCGCCGGGCCGATTTATTTTATTTTCTCGAGAAAGAAAACAATGTTATTTTTCGCCTTTATGAAGGTACATCGGGCGGAGGTCTCAGAACGATAGGGGATATTGGACAAGGCTGGGGAGCCTTCGATTCGATAACATCAGGAGACGTTAATCGCGATGGTAAGACCGATCTAATCGCCAGAAAAAATAATGGTGACCTCTATTTATATTTGGCTTGCAGAAGTTCTTACTGCTTTAATTCCGGCGTGAAAATTGGCAACGGCTGGTCTGGTATGCGTTCTCTTACCTTTATGTCGCGAACTGTGGGCAACAAGACAGGAATCTTAGCGATAGATCGTGCGGGACAGATGCATATCTATCCTTTCCTAGATGGACGGGGTAGATTTGACGCGCCGGTAAGGCTTGGATTTGGGTGGAACAATATAACAAGAGTTATGAGCACAGGTGATGTCGATCAAAATGGAAAATCAGATTTCTTAGCAACTGATTCTACAGGCTATTTGTACTTATACAGGGCTAGTGGCGGTGGTACTACATTTTCCTCAGGATTGGTGGGGAACGGTTGGAATGTTATGTCCCAAATTATGACAATTGATATTTCACTAGGCGGTGGAATAATGGCGATTGACCATAAAGGACTTTTGCATCGTTACCCCCTGAGAGGTTCGTCATCTGCCGTTGGCTGGCGTCCCCCGGCTCGTTATTTGCAGCCCGTTAGCGCAATTCGCGCTCCGGGAACAACGGTAATTCCGCGCCGTGGCTGGAATGGCACTAAGGTGCGAGAAGTGCGGGCTCGTATGGGCGTGGGGGTACCTCTGAATTCTGGAATGACTTTTGATGGACGTACGGAAAATGCGGTCAAACGTTTTCAACGAAAAATCAGGGTAAGTGCTAACGGAGTTGTCGATTATCGGACTTGGGTAAGGATGACTACTCGCTCTTGGACTATGGATAATTTCCAATTGAATCCAGTTCCTTTGAGTGCCAATCGTAGCCAACGCGTAAATGCGATGATTTCATTCGCAAGAGGACAAACTGGAAGCCCGTACACTTGGGGCGGTGCCGGAGGTTATGGCGATGGCTATGATTGCTCCGGTTTTGCGTTACAGGCTTTATACAGGGCGGGTATCGATCCGCAACCTATAAATGTTATTTCCCATGCGGCGCCAACTTACCGCACGTCCAAGGAACTCTACGCGCACCCTCGCCTGCAAAAAGTTGGGTTTGGTTCCCGACAGCCAGGCGACTTGGTGTTTTGGCAAGGACGAGGTGGCATCTACCATGTCGCAATTTATGTGGGATCGAACCAGATTATAGAGTCTAACTATGGTCATGCCCGGCAACGAGGTCTCTATAACTGGGGTAGTATAGCTCCCTATGTTGTGCGTCCCTTGGCGAGCTAAGTATATTTCCCAACCCTAGTTAGTTTTTGGAGGCTGTTATTGCTAGCAATGCAAGGTAAAAAACGGTTTGCCCTGGCAGCAGTTGCCATCCTGACGGTGGTGGCGCTCCTAGCGGCTTGGTATTTGTGGTCTCGATCAGACCGGGAGTCCCTTCCCCAGGCAACCGGCCCGCAGATTAAAGCGTCTGTGGGGCCTAACGCTAACTTGCCGGAGATACGGGCTGGTTCGCAGGGGTGCGCTGTCTTGGATAAGGTTTTGAGTAATCTATTGCAGCACACGCCGGAGGGTAAAGCGTTCACAGGGCGCGCAGCACAGATAAAGGCTCAGCAAAATAATCCTGGTTCTGGACCTGAAAACGCAACACCTGAGTGGGCGGAGTTTCTAAAGATTCTTCCGAAGCACTACGCAGAGTTTGAAAAAGCGGCAGGGGAAGATGACGCAGCCAACAAGGCAATAAAAAACATGCGCGAGATTGTAGACTTGGAACCGCTGCTGATTTCGGGGAAAATTCCTGAATATACCGATGGGGCGATGGCTCAACGCCAGCTTGAAGAAGGTAAAACTCCCGAACAAAACCCAGAGTATGTTAAGAAGTCAGAGCAGTTGGATAAACTGCTAGATCAGGTTAGCTGGTGTATGCCCACTTGGCCAGTTCTTTTTGGATAGCCAATTGCATTTTCGCTAGTCTTCAGCAGTAAACTGATTTTTATTAAAACTGGTGAAAGGGATGGTTATGACCCGCATAGTTGACAGTGCAGATGTTTCCCCCGAAGCGCAGATTGGGGAGGGCTCCAGTGTTTGGCATTTGGCGCAAGTACGTGAACACGCACAGCTAGGTAAGAACTGCATCATAGGGCGCGGCGCCTATATTGGAGAGGGCGTACATATGGGCGATAACTGTAAAGTGCAAAACTACGCCCTGGTTTATGAACCGGCATCGATAGAGGACGGAGTGTTTATTGGGCCGGCAGTGGTACTGACCAATGATCACTTCCCGCGTGCGATTAACGAGGACGGCTCGATTAAGTCTGCTTCCGACTGGGAACAAGTGGGGGTCACTATTAAGCAAGGCGCGGCGATCGGTGCGCGTTCAGTATGTGTAGCTCCAGTAACCATAGGTGCCTGGGCACTGGTGGCGGCAGGTTCAGTAGTCACCAAAGATGTTCCCGAATATGCTCTAGTAGCTGGGGTTCCAGCGCGCCGCATTGGCTGGGTAGGGTCAGTAGGAGTAAAGCTACAGCCAGTTGTGGGCGAGGAGGGCGTATATGAGTGTCCCCGGTCCGGTAAGCGTTTTCGCCAAGTCGCCGAGAATAAGTTAGAGGAAATCTAGGCGAGGTATTTGTGGTGGGTAAGCGGCGGGGTTTCGTACGGATAGTTTCTCGGGTTTATTTGCCAGAAGCAGCAGCGGCCTCGTTTCGCTTGGCGGGAGTTGCCAAGGCACTACGGGAAAAGGGCATAGAAGTTGAGGTAGTGACTGCTACAGCTCCATCGGGTCTGCAAGTTACCGATCAGGATCGGGTACGGCGTTTCCCGGTACTGCGCGATAAAGAAGGTTACGTACGCGGATACCTTCAGTACCTTAGTTTCGATATTCCCGCATTTTTCCGGGTTTTATTTTCGCCTCGCGCTGCCATTACCTTAGTGGAACCCCCTCCTACCACTGGGTTTTTCATGCGGATTGCCAGTAAACTCCTGGGTGTTCCCTATGTGTATTACCTGCCAGATTTATGGGGGGCAGCCAGTGCGTCTTTCGCCCCAAAAATAGTAGTTAAAGTGGTAAAGGCTTTAGAGACTTTTGCGGTTCGGGGCGCAGCTGCTGTCATCGCAGTTAATGAAGAAATCGCTGAGGCTGCGCGGGCAATGGGTTCAAAATCGGTGCATCTGATTCCGAACGGAATAGATACCGATACCTTTACCAACGAAGTTGAGCCACTATCCCGGGGTGAGAGAGAAGATGTTGGTTTGGCAGAAGCGCCCTATTTTATTTACACGGGCACCGCCTCCGAATGGCAAGGTGCCAGCATTTTTATCTCTGCCCTGGCTCAGGTCATCGACAAAATTCCTCACCACCTAGTGTTTCTTGGTAAAGGTAGTGACTGGGATTTACTCAAAGAACAGGCAGCGAAACCGGAACTAAAGGGGCGGGTGTACATCCTGAAAACGCTTCCTCCAGATGAAACTGCACGTTGGATAGCGGGCGCAGACGCTGGGTTGGTTTCCATCAAAGCCGGAGCTGGATATGACCATGCCTACCCCACGAAAGTGCTCTCTACCCTAGCGTGTGGAACTCCGGTGATTTATGCAGGACCGGGACCGGCACGTGAAGATATTGAGACGCATAGCCTCGGAATTTGCGCTGATTACTCTACCACTAGTGTGGCAAAGGTCTTTCAGGAAATCATTAATTCAAGCTCTAATATCTCAAGTTTCGCACAACTGCGAAAATGGGTGCTAGAAAACAAATCTTTAGCTAAGAGTAGCCAGAAAGTTGCTCAAGTTTTAAAAAATAACTCTGGCAAGTAATTTTGGTTAAAACCTATCTGCGCTTCAGCCACTCAGTTTCCAATACTTTAGCACTCATAGCCCCAGTGTGAACCTTGGCAACGTATTCTTTCTGGGATTTCAGCAAATTTTCTCGCATGGAATCATCCGCGAGTGACTTTAATACTTCCACAAGAGTGTCTGGATCTGCTTGGACGATGGGCGATTCAAGGCCAGTTTGCTGCTTAATAACTTCTCGCACATGCGGACTAACATTCGCAACTGCTATACATCCTGAACATATAGCTTCCAGTGCGGTTACCCCATAGGAGCCTAAAGTTAATTGCTCAACTAAGACATCTAAACCTGAGAGAATCTTGGGCATAGCTGCTCGTGGAATTCCCTCAAGTAGCTTTGGCTCGATTAACCCAGAACCTGAAAATTCATCAAAAATAGGATGAATATACTCGGTACCCTTTAACCATCGTCTGCTGGGGATGTGCCCAACTCTGAGGGTTGGGTGCACTTTGGGAACAGGTTGCTTAGATATCCATTGTTCTGGTTTTACTACCAAGGGACACCAGTGGGCATTTGGGAGATCGTCCAACAAATCGGGAGTAGTCACAAAAATCGGTATCCCTAGGGACTCGATTAATTCGCGATTGGCGTCTGCTTTGCGTTGCAGCAAAACGGTTTGTTGATTTGTATTTGCGAAAGGCGACCACTCATGGCGTTTGGCGTGACCACTCGGGTTGCGAGTGTCAGATCCGTGAGATAGAAAGGCAACCGCTATACCTCTTTCCTGCAACGCACGGACTTCGCGGTATACGTTGAAATTGAAAAGCCGACCAAATAGCGAATTTTCTGCCTCTATCAATACATGAGTAAACCCGCATACTTGCTCAAACTGTTTCTTGGCCCATTCTTTAGATAGCGCGTAGGTTCCATAAGTTACCTTGCTATCTGCATTGAAACTCAAGACTCCCCCAAAATCAACGGTCATCGCATGAGCTGCCACATCACTAAGGTTGTCTTCTAACGCTCGAGCCAGCTCCCATCCTTGCCCAGCAAGATTAAAAGGGGCAATAAGGACACGGGTTGGAGCTTTAGGGACAGTAACAGTTTTTGGGTTCTGTTCAGCGCGATAACCACGCAACCTTGTAGCCAGCGGGAATAAGTAGGAGCCGGGGCCAGCGGTCTTAACAACCTCATATATAAATGAAGCCGGAAGTTTTGAGATAAATTTTTCCCTAATTCTGGTGATATTGATAGCCATCAGTCGAGTCCTGTTTTCGCGCCTACATATTCAGCAGCTCCAGGAGGACATAAGGTTTGTGCAACCTGGCGAGCACGGGTTGTCCAAGTATTTTCCATGGCTGCAGCAGCTGCTTTAGCTGCTTTTTCTGCTATTTCTTCTGGATGTTCTTGCAAATGCCTCAAAATGTTGGCGATAGCTTCGTCCTCATAGGCAACTACCCAGCCGGCATCGTATTTACTGACTATCCGAGCCGCTTCGGTTCCGGCGCTGACCAGAATAGGTCGCCCTCGGGAAATATATTCGAATAACTTTACTGGGGCTGCAAAGTCACGATAGGGGGTAGGCTCAACCAATAACACCGCAATCTGAGATTGTGCATACAGCGGTGCCAGTTGCCAAGAATCCAAATGATGTGGATGGATATTTTTTGATTTCAGGTTTGAATCAGCCTGGATAGCTGTCTTCCATTGTGGTTTTCTGGTAACCAGCTCTAAGTTTATGTTGGGGTTACCCGCGACAGCTTTTATCAGTTTATCTAGGCGGTAGTGACCTCCTATGCCTCCGACATAAAACAAACGCAATGGGTGAAGTTGCTCGGGAAGGGGGAGGACGCTGTCAGCGTCTCCGGCCGGGGGTAGAGCACTGAATGATTGGGCCGCATCCAGCCCCATTACCTCCGCCATTTTTAGAGACGGCAAGAATAAGTGAGCGTTATTTCGTTGATATCCGCACATATCTAGGCGGTGTAATAGCGGCGAAATTCGACCGATTAGATCTTTTGCCGCGAACTGGGGGAAACGCCAATAAATATCTCTATAAAAGACCCCGATAGGGATGTTGTGCTGGTGAGCCTGACGCATTATTCGATAATCCAGCGTTGGCGCAAAGCCATCTTTAATACTGGTAGCAAAGAGGTTTGGTTGGGTGGAGTTCTCAGAGTAAAATAAATCTGGGCGCAATCCTGACTTGAGAGTTTTTCGTAAGGACTTTAAGGCCTGTCTCCTTTGCGGAGTAGTTCCAGAAACGTCGATGACATCGTAGCCGAGGGTCTTAAATGCTTCTCTCATCCGCAAAGGACGCAGACGTGAGGCCGAAGTCGGGTTCGTTTCCATGGGATAGGGAGCGTGAAAAATCATAACTTTCGACATTAGCTAGGCTCTTTCTCTAGTTTAATTTCCCTCTTAGGCAGTTTAAATATCTATCTATGTCGCGTATAAAGGGCATATGCGAAGGAAGCCACATAAAACAGCGGCCAATGTGTCCTTACTAGACGTTTTGCAGTGGTTTCGGGAGTGAACGGAATAGTCAGCAGTTGTTTATCTATTCGAGCTAATACGCCGGTGTGTATCACTTTAGTTATCCGCATTTTCCGGGGAATACCCGACCATGATGCGATTAGATCACGGCAGTTAAAGATATTTAGCATATTGACTCCGGCGAGTCCGTAGGCAATATCGCTTTGCACTCCCCAGCGGCAGCAATCATTCTCCAGAGCTACTAAATCGAAAGTATATTTTCGCATCGACTGCGGAATACCGTCTAGGTAGTTTTTAAGAATTTGTAGACTAATTTTGCTCGAATTGTAAATACGAGCGCGAATAAAACAAGGTCCTGCTAAGCGGGTAGGAATGGCGTTACCGGTTACGCTTTTACCAACTTGATCAATGATATTGCCGTTTATTAGGGCTCTGGAACCAAAGTGCTTCCTATAGGTGTGAGCCAAAGAAAGGACATAGTCGTTGGCATCAGATCCTATAAGGCTACTTATAGTGTCACGTTGTTCAACCGGCATATCTTCATCGTGCAGAACCGTGTGCGATAAGTCGTAAGTGTCACATAACTGTTGTGACCTAAACAGATCTGGGGTTTCTGCACTGAATCCATCATGGCGGAAAGTAAAACATGGAAGCTCTGGATTTACCGTTTTCCCTATCGCCATATTTAGTCGACTATCGTAGCCAGCAGTCAAAGGACAAACCAGGTCGTAGTAATGAGAATATTCCTTGAAAATATTCTGTGCAGTTATAAAGGTGTCTTCAATTATTTCTTCCGCGTTATTCTGGTGTGGCCTATGCGGCCAGGGTTGACGCCGTGCCTGCATAGTTTGTAAATCTAGTAGGTGGTTTGGCAACAGCACCCTAATATTCTTCGCAGCGGTGGTATCCGCAGGATAGGGTTGGCCAGATGGTACACCAGCGGAAAGTTTATTCCATCTTTCATCAGTTAATGCCACCACTTGTCGCTCCACTAATGGTTTAGTAACTGCAATAGATAAAAACTTGGGATCAGTGGAATAGTAGGTAGCCAGCGTACAGGAGGCATCTCCCCACAGCCACAGCCTGTCGTTAATTTTTACGATAACAATGTATTTACCGGCGAAGCGACCCGCAGCAGCATATATTTTCGCTACTGATTTTTCGGAAGAAATTTTCGCAAGGTAGCCAGGAATTTCTTCACGCGAAAGCTGAGCACGCGAATCGATACATAACCCGACGATGAAAACCTGTATTCCGTTTTTTTCATCCGCACCTTTCAATACCGAAGTATTCGACGTGTAATTTAGGACTGCTTTATTGGATATTGTTTGGTGACATGAAAACTCTGAGTCGGGATTAGAAGTTAGTGAATAGGTGAAAACCGCCGTCGTGAGTAAATCTTTTTGAGTTACGGTTTGCAAAGTCATATATATATCCTTAGATATGCCTAGAGGAGCGATTTCATAATCTGTTCAATGTTTTTCGCCTCATTTTCGAAGCAAAGTTTCTGGGCGGCACTATTTGTATTTTGTTTAAACCCAATAATTTGATCTCGATCCAGCGAACGGAGTGTCTCAACAATATTTTCGTTGGAGAACCCGGAAGATACTACCCCTACCTGGAATTCCTCAACGATGTTTGCCATTTCTTTTGTCGGACCAACTGCAATAGCCAGGCGTGCCTGGATGAAGTCAAAAATCTTGTTTGGCAGTGCTAGTTCGGCGTTGATGGAATAGGGCGGAATCCAGTAAATTCCTACGTCGTATTGGTTTAGTGTCGCAGGTAGTTCAACAGGTACTACTGGGGGATTGAACTTTATGCCCGGGCAATCTTTCGCTTGTTCCTTTAGCTGAGAAAGATACTTTCCTCTATCGTTGCCAGGTACTAGATAGAGGTCTAGGGTAAAACGTTCCCCCGCGGCCTTGACTGCAGCAATCATATTTTCGATGTTTCGTCCGGCAACCGCACCTCCTGAGTGAACCAGCCGGATCGGACCATCGGTCGGGTTTTGTGAGGGAGTTAAGTCCGCAAAAGGTGCCGCGTTTCGAATTAAGGTCGGTCGTACTCCGAAATTTTTGTCATATAACTTAACGATCTCCTGGCCAACAGTGCTAACTGCCTGGCACTTGGGAAGATATTTCTTACAAATGTGAGTCATTAAGGGAGCAACTAACAACCGCCAAGAGGTAACGTGCGTGCGTTCTGCGGGCGCCCACTCATGCATATCCGCCCAAATAGGCTTTCCCCGAGCCACGTGAAAGGCTAAAGGTAGCGCGCGAGCGTCATTGGCGACTACAGCATCAAACGTGCGATCCCCTAAAAGACGGATTGCTTCTTTATTGCCGGGAGCCGCTAGTTCTGTCGCTTTATGCATATGCAAGGCTAATTTTAAGACCCCTAGCGGCGTTTGCGGTAGCGAGGGGTACTGGTCAGCTATCTGTAAATGCTCATCTACAAAAGCCGGTTTCGATCCATAACCGATAGAGGTCACGTGACCGAAAGGACTGATTGCACTTAGTTCCCGTAGTACCCGAGCATCCTTGGCAATATTCGAAAAGGAAATCACCAGTATTTGTTTTTCGCTCATACCCTCAAATATATCGAACCAATATGCTCATTATGTATTAGATAGCTGTTAACAGCAATCCTGCCGCTACATTTGCTGTTAGAAGAAACAGTTAATAATGAATTACCCATTACGTCTTGGCGGGATGAGGGTGCCTTCACCCCAGTTTCCGCTAGTGAATGCTTTTGTCCACAGGCCTAAGGTGGAAGCGCCACTTAGCATCTTGCATAGCTGCCCGGTTTTTCGAGAGGGAGTGAGGGCTTCAAAAGCCATTGGGTGATCAAGCATTACCTGAATAGAGCGGTATCGGTTAAGAACTTTATCTGCGTGGCTGTAACGCATAATTTTCAATAGAACATCTTTTAAACGAGCATTCATCTGGGTTGCAGGAGCGTGAAAGTAGTTCACTTCCTTACCCGATTGCTCGGCATAAATCCTATTGGTGAAGTCGGCATACCACTTGCGGTCAATGGTTAGAGTTTCACTTCCCTGTAAAAGCGCATTCCAAACTTCGGGTTCTAGCATGGGCAGAGCCCAGGAATAATTGAAATACTCATAGCTGCACATTGAATTGTTTATATATTTGGCTTGCCGTTCTTTAAGGTTGAACCATTCAATGAGTTCCTGAGTGCTGCGTGCGCCCTGTGGGTAATTTACATACTCAATTACTTCCTGCAAGGCATCTCTCCAAGCACTAGTTTTACCTACCTTAGAGCTGCGTCCTTGAAGAAAGGTGTGATGAGCAAGCAACGCCTGCTGGATTTGGGAAAAATCAGCGTGATTGATAATTAACTCTTCATTGTGGGTATTCCCCACAATGGTATGTCCAGGTAGGAAGATTGCGTCCTCGTCGACTAATCCGTTTTGACGCATAACCGATAGGGCGTACCAGTCCTGAACGTGGGGGAGTGAAGTGCCCCTCCAGGTGGCACGCAAGAAATCACCTGAGTGGCTGCGCCAAGCCTGGCGAACTCTCTGTGGATTAAGCGTCACGTTGAACCACTCAAGTTCTAGAGCCCGAGCTACCTGTTCAGAAATAGAGGTTTCGGGGGAGTCAGGCTTGCCATAGGTAAAGGTTTTTATGTTTGGGGCTTCTAACTTTTTCAGCCATGCTGCTAATAGTCTCGAGTCAAGTCCACCAGATAGGGGAATAACCAGTTGGCGTCCTTTAGAATTTTCAAGTAACCGAGTTAAAACTGTATCCAGAGAATCGGAAAATATCTTCTCCAACTCTGCCGGAGTGGATACTGGATGTTCTGAGTAGTGATAGGAGAATAAAGGCTTGCGAGTTACCAGCCCATCTGGGGAGAGAGATAAATATTCGGCTGCCTGGGTAGCTGAAACATTAGCCACAAGAGTTGACGATCCTAGAGTGAAACCGGTGCGCTCAAAGACACTATTTTGCTCACGGTCGCTTTCCCAGGGAATTTGGTAACGCAAAGTTTCTATGTCGTCGGTAATCAGCCAACGCCCATCTTGGTAGGTGAAACATAGAGGGTGGGAGCGGGTGCGGTCGGTTGCTATTGATACTTTTTCATCGAGCTCTTCAACTATCGTCCAATGCCCCGGTAAACCAATTAATGAATCTTCTGTGAGTTTCGCGGGGAGCGCTGCAACTTGCTCCTGGGTAGGAGCAATCATCGACCAAACATGTCGTTTGCCAGCGTTTGTAGTGTGCCAATGTGGAGATTTTAATATGAGCTCGGTGTTTCGCACTTTTTCTTCCAGTCAGATCGCGTGTTGCACTTAGGAATTCCTTTATTGCCTACCCTATAAGATGCAGGCTAGAACTTATTGGTTGGCGGATAATCACGTTCTTCCCTGTTTCTTCTCAGTAAAGATCCCAGGTTAAAAATTTTTTCCACAATCCCATATCGAATCTATTTGTTAAAAATAGTAAGAGGTACATTTCTGCGGCTTATTTTAACTCGGGAAACGTTCCTCGTTCTGGAGGACTTCTCACGCTCAGTAACTGTTAAACAGCGTTTCCAGGACCTTCTCAGCGGCTTTACCATCCCCGTAGGGCGTTGCGCTTGTAGTTTCAGCTTGAGGCCGTTGTGCGGCCTTTATCAGGGGAGCACCGGGCTCAACTAGCTGGTTCCACCCCAGTTCTACGGTCTCTACCCATTCAGTTTCCGGACGCACAGTGGTACACATGGTACCCAGTAAGAACGCTTCTTTTTGCAGCCCCCCCGAATCTGTTACTACTCCCGCCGAATGCAGGGCAGAGGCTACCAGCTCCGGATAGGCGAGAGGGCGATGTGCAAGTAGGTTCCTGCGTCCCAGTTCAATGCCATGTTCTTTACACTTCGCCACCAGCCGCGGGTGCGCCAATATAACTGTCGGTAAATCTAGGTCAGCTAAGGAATTGAGGATCTGTTCAAGGCGGGCTTTATCATCGGTGTTATCAGGGCGGTGAATGGTGGCCAGCCGATAGGCGCCCTCAGAAAAACCAAACTCTTCCATGATCGGGGAGGGTTTGTCTTTAACCTGTTCCTGAACCTGTAAGACCACATCGGTCATTACGTCTCCGACGACTACGGTGCGCTCTGCTAAACCTTCGTTACGTAAATGCTCGGCTGCAACCGCAGTGGGAGCCAGTAACAGGTCAGCGGCATGGTCGGTTAGAACCCGGTTGTGTTCTTCGGGCATTCGCCGATTAAACGAGCGCAGCCCAGCCTCTAAATGGGCTAACGGTAGATGTAGTTTCACCGCTGCCACCGCTGCTGCCAGGGTGGAGTTCGTGTCCCCGTAAACTAAAACCCAATCCGGTTGATATTTCTGCAAGACCGGTTCGATTGCGATCAACATTTTTCCGGTTTGCTCACCGTGGTTGCCGCTGCCTATCCCCAAATGCTCATCTGGGGAGGGGATACCCAGGTCGCGGAAGAACACGTCCGATAGCATCGGGTCATAATGCTGTCCGGTGTGGACAATGATATGTTCCACCCCCTGCTTTTCCATCGCTTTTGCGATGGGGGCAAGTTTAACGAACTGGGGGCGAGCGCCAACTACAGATAAAACCTTCATAGGGTCATTCTATGTTTAACTGCCCCAGGAAAGAATCTAGCTTAGGTGGCGGGTTTAGTTTTCAACATGCCGCGATCAAACTTCTTAGCAACATCAAACGCCATTCCCAGCATAAAGAGCAACATCGCGGCCATAGTTAAGCTCATGATGGTTACGGTTTGCAGCATAGAGAGAGGAGAGAAAGCTAAAATTAATAAGGGAATAGTGCAATAAACTATGGAGAAAACTAACATTCGTCCCTGAGTTTCTGTTGCCAAATAGATATTAGAGACAGGAGAAGTAACTACTGTTACCAAGATCCAAGGGGTAAGGGCACGTGCATAGTATCCGGCTTGATCCCATTGCGGACCGAAGAGAAACACGAATAGCCACGGTGCGAGTAGAAAAACGAGGGCAAAAATCGGAATAGCAAACAGTATTAGTTTTTTACTGACTGCCCTTACCAGAGGTGTCATTTCTCCAGGCTTGGCAGTAGATAAACGTTGGTAAAACACCTGAGTTACTGAAGCGGTTATAAACCCCATTGGGACCTGCAGGATTCCCTGTGCTTTGGTGAATTGCCCCAAAATTCCAGCACCTGCTAGGCCAACTATAAGACTCATTCCATTGTTGCGGACACCTTCCACGAGTGCGTTAGGACCATTTAGTAGCGGCATCTTTCGGTAGCGAACCGCAAGGGTACGCATAGGAGGAACTTCGTCTGATGGATTAAAACGTAGTTCTTCGCGAGATTTCCACAACAAGATGAATAAAGCGAAAGCTTGACCGGTGATTGTTCCTAAGAACAACCCCACCACGGAAGGAAAGATAAAAAAGAATCCCAGCTGTAGCATCGCAACCCCAGTGGTTTGGATAACTCTATTTATTGCGATTAGCTGGTAATTGGTTTTGCGGGTGAGCCAATACTGCAGATTCGCTAGTTCTGCTATCTCGTAGACGGAAATACCAGAAAAAAAGAGACAAATAGTTAGAGGCTGGGAGTGGTAGGTTTTCCCTATCCATCCCGCGCTCGCGATACATAACAGAGAAGTTATTATTGAGATAAAAACAATGCATCTACGTGCTAAACGTTGGATTTGCTTAGCTACTGTATCCGATTTTGGAAGAACTATTGCTAGGTCATAGCGTAATGAGGCTATTGTCGCGGCCAATGCGGTTATTGAACAAAATATTGCAAAATGTCCGAAATCGTTAGGGGTATACAGGCGGGCTAAAGGGATAGATAATGCAATTCCTATTACTTGGGCTACAGCGGTTCCAGTGACCAGAGTTAGTACCTGACTAATAAACTTGTTCCGCCGCAGGGGACCAAGGATTGCTTCTAATAATCTGCGCAACTAACCCTCCTACGCTGTTTCATACCTGGGATATACCTCAAATTTAGACGACCATCACTGAAAATCTGGAATTTCTTTCCTATTGCTTGCAGATATTTCTAATAAAATGACGTATTTGTGAGCTATTAACTTCTTGTACGTCTTTGATGAATCGATCCACGGTTACTGAGACTCCACCCTCGTTTTTGATATAACAGGAGAGATCAAGACAAGCTCAGCTCGCAAATCTCACGGATTCCGAAAGGTAAAGCAATGGTATCTTCGGCGGTGGAAAAACGCCCTCGTCTGGACTCATTAACGGGTTTGCGCTGGTGGGCAGCTTTCGGGGTATTTGCCTATCATATGGCGAATCTAGCCCCGCTTCGGCATCAAAATTTTTTTAACGTTGGATACACAGGAGTTTCATTTTTCTTTGTGCTCTCAGGATTCGTTTTAACTTGGTCACAAACACCCACTACTGGTGTGAGACAGTTCTGGTGGCGTCGGTTTGCCCGGATATGGCCGGCTCACATCTGTGCGTTATTGCCATGCTTGGTCATCTTTTATTCCTTTCACCCCGATCCCAATAGTCCCTGGGTAAAAGAATTTTCAGTTCCGATTCTTTTGCTATCCGTGGTTCTTCTCCAGGGTTTCTTCACCAACCCGGTGATTCTATTTTCCGGAAACCCAGCTGCTTGGACACTGTCCTGTGAAATGTTTTTCTATTTTTTACATCCGCTAGTCAGTCCTCGTGCGGGTATGAAGAAGAAGCACTCTGTTTTAATGCTGGGAGTAGCACTGTTGGTAGGAATATCATTTTGTCTACTTCGCCGTAAAGGAGTAATTCTGCCACCACCCCTTGAAAGGCTCTGGGAGTTTTTCCTTGGGATGGCTTTGGCACATCTTATGCGAAAAGGTACGCGAATACGATTTCCTGCCTGGACAGTCTACGGGTTACTTGGATTCGTAGTTGCCTACTATTGGATTCTTAACTCGCATTTTTGGCAAGCCACCGGAATTCTTTTCACCAGCCTACGTATGTTTACCCCGGTGATTCTGGCCAGTTTGTACACCTTAGCAATTGGGATTTGCACAACCGCTGACTTGGACAAAAGACACTCACCATTTCGAAGTCGTCTGTTGGTTACTGGAGGTGAGTGGTCTTATGCTTTCTACCTGGTACACGCTACAGTTCTTTACGGAGTGCGCAGCCTCACCGGGGTGGTTCCCTGGGGTGTGTACACTATTCCACTTTGGATTGGGGTATTTCTTCTTTCTCTACTGGCTGCAGGATTGCTGCACCTTGCAATCGAAAAGCCTATAGAGAAAAGAATGCGTAGATGGGGCGATAATAAATTCGCTCCTAGAATGAGCTAAGGAATTTGAAATGGGGTTAGACGTTATTCTTATTATGGTATTTGCGTTTGTTGTGCTCGAAATAGCGTCTAACCTAAGACGGAGCTCTATAGTCTGGTTTAACATGCATTCAGAAAAGTTAAATTGGAGCAAATGGGCACAACTTGCACGTAGCATGTTTTGTTCGGAGCATTTAAAGAATGCTGCAATTGTTATTGTTTCAGGGTTAGTTATCTTCTGGGTGCGCATACCTAAAGCAATATCTGATGCTTTTTTCGGGCGTTATTTGGAATCATCTATCAGTACTACTCTTGCCGCGACAGCGGGTATATTGGCACTGCTTACGTTCTCGGCGAATCGGCTTGCGAGTTGGCAAGAATGGTTAGACCGTCAGGGGGCAGCGGAAGATTCTGATTCTTTCTTGGGTTACTCGTTACAGGAACAGCGCTTTCAGTTATCTGCAAATAGATATCTTACGAAAAATGGTTTTCGCTATGCGTTTATTGGAGTTTTTATTTCCATTTTTGCTGTTGGTATTTTTAGTTTTTATCCTATTGATTGGAAAGTAGATGACAGCTCTTATTCTCTACTAAACATGTCGTTGAAAGTTTGGCTCATCTCCTATGTTTATGTATTGCTCGCTCTAATTACTAATTTGCTTAACTCATTCAGGTTGATTGAGAGTATTGAGGTGGAAGCTAGGATCGCGGATAGAGTATTCAAGGATGCACTATCGAAGTTCGTCGCCTCAAGAAAAAGCCAGAGCCGCTACAAGTCTATTAGTGATTATTTTTATCTTAAATTAAGACAGGTGAGTATGTTTCCAACCGCTCGTGAACGAGAAATTGGAATAGCAATCTTTGGGTTAAGTAAGGTCTTTAAACCTACATACTTAGATCGAAATGCTTTGCGCGTAAAAGTTTATTTTGATGCGGAAAATGAACGGGCACTAAAGGCTGCTAGAAAGTATCAGAAACTTACTTCGGCTATTGGTGATAGTGATTCTGATACTTTCAAAGATTCGAGGGTATCGGATAAGGTATTCAGCCGTTTTAGGCGATACCTCCTCGAGGCTCGAAAGCGATATTTATTAAATAAGATTTTTGCTGTCGAAATGCTTTACAGTGGTATAGTATCTGGTTCGATTCAATTCTTAACTAAACTGAAAGATGCTGACAGAAATTCAGTCGCTCGTAATGTGCTGGAACTAATACTTTACCATGGCGAGCGGCTAGACATTTTTTGTGAACAGATAAATGAAATAGGGGAACTACTAGAATGTGAGGAGTTTACTCGCAGAATTCTATTTACACCTGGACAGGTTCTTTCTTTCCGCAGCGTACATTGGCATATGCAAAATGCAGAAAAAGAAAGATACCAGTTGCGAGCATGGATTCTTATAGAGGACTTCCTTGCGTATTACAATCTTCCATCGTCAGTAAAGTCTCTATTTTTCGACATAGAGGTCGTACGGACTTTAGCTGAGTCAGCTATGAATATTAGGCATGCGGATACGCGGGATTCCGCGATGGCAGCCGTTATGAGTCTTGCCTGCCGTCAAATTCGAAATAGCAAGGATTCCCCGGGACTGAGTGCCGATTTTTTCAATCAATACGCCATAATGGCTGTACGTAAAACCCGCAATCGGACTGACCAGAATTTACTAGAGAATAAGGGTAAACAGGCGCCACCGATAACTAGAATTCTTGAGCATTGTGCATACCGTACTCTCCTTGAGGATGGCTCCTTGCTCTCTCCTTATCAGACGAGTATTTTGCTTACATGTGTTTCAACGTGGCGTCCTTATTCTTCCCTACTTCGTAATCTCTCGTATGAACGTAAATCCGGAAGTAGGCTAAAATTTAAAATAATAGAAGCCTATTGGAAATATTTTAACGATTTTCAGCATTTCGCAATGATTCAGGATGGGTTTACCATTAGTGAAAATCAGGTTATTGAAGAAATAACATCTCCGTCCAATAGTGTTAGACATTTTGTGACTACTGCCGGTATTCAGTGGCTCGTACAATCCCTTCAGAAACCACTGGATATTGATCTGCTGAGAGAATTTATTAACAAACGTAATGATCACTATATCGAAGAACTTGATGCACTGGATTTTATATTGTGGCATTGTGCTGCCACATTAACTCCTTCTCTTACTAATACTAAATCCTCCAAATCCTTCATAAAGGTGATTGAAGAACATATTAAGCTTCTTTTGTGCACTTCAAAATCGACTGATTTTGAACTCAAAACTATTCTCGATGAAACTAACGCAGAGCTGAAAAAATACGCTCTGTAATCACTAAGTTTTGCAAAGTCAACCCGAATTCTGTTCTACTCTTGCAATTCGGTTTATAAAAACCGTTACTCAAAATCGTTACTACGTATGCAATAGATACTCAGTATAGTCGCTAGACTGAGAAAACATTTGACGGGTATTAACACGCGATTGGTGGGGGTGAGAAACTGATTTCTAACCCCCACCACCAGCATTATAGGAATATCAGGTGTTACTTTGCGGATTCGAGGATTTCTTCCACTACTTTCAGGGCTTGCAGCGCCTCGGACATAGAGACATGCTCACTGCCTTTGCCTAAAATCGCGTCCCGGAAGTGTTCGTGCTCTACTCGCAGTGGTTCGCGCTTGGGGATCTCGTAGCGGGTCACTTCGCCTTCGGAAACTCCTCGGAAGTTAGCGACCTGGGTCCACTCCACCGGAATTGATCCGTTCCGATAGAAGGTGAGGTCACCCATCATAGTATCGGCCACCAGGGCACCCTTTTCTCCAATCACAATGGTCTTGCGATCTTTGAAGGGGCACAGCCAGTTCACCAGGTTGTTTACCAGCACTCCGTTTTCCAGTTTGCCGACCACATTGACCATGTCCTCATTTTCACGGCCTGATCGGTAAGCAGTCACCGCCGAAACTGACGCATAGTTTGATCCGGCTACCCAAGCAGTTAAATCCACATCGTGGGTAGCTAAATCTTTGACTACCCCCACGTCCGAAATCCGGGCGGGGAAGGGAGACTGGCGGCGGGTAGAAATCTGGTAAACCTCACCCAGCTGCCCGGCAGAAATGCGTTTCTTCATTTCCAAGAGGGCGGGGTTGCAGCGTTCCACATACCCCACGGCTCCCACTAAAGAGGCTTCCGCGAATGCTTTCACGATCCGTTCCCCGGATTCCGCATCGGTAGAAAGCGGCTTCTCTACCAGGGTATGTACCCCAGCCTCGGCTAGTTTTAGCGCGGTTTCCTCGTGGAAAACCGTAGGAACTGCCACTACGCAAGCATCTAGCCCTTGCGCAATCAAGGCGTCGATATCAGGGAGGACTTCCATCCCTTTGGAAACCCCAAATTTGTCTCCAGCCGGATCTGCCATGGCTACCAGGTCAACGCCGGGCAGCTCGCGGATATTACGTACATGGTGCCGGCCCATCGAGCCGATACCGATAATCCCGTAACGCAGGTTCGCCATGCTTTATGCACCCGCCTTGGCTAGTTTGTTTACCGCTTCCACAATCCGCTCCAGATCGCCTTGCGAGAGGGAGGGGTGAACCGGTAGTGACAGGCATTCTTTTGCGGCCTTTTCGGTGTGCGGTAGTTCCAGACCTTTGGCGTAGGGAGCCAAGGAGGGCAGGCGGTGGTTAGGAATCGGGTAGTACACGCCGGAACCAACCTGGTATTCATCTTTTAGAGCAGCGGCAAAACCATCGCGGTCTTCGCTTACCCGGATAGTGTACTGGTGGTAAACGTGCTCAGCCTCTGGGGCTACCGGCGGAACCTTAACTCCTTGCAGATTTTCGTTTAAGAACTTCGCGTTGGCGCGACGCTTTTCCATCCAGTCGGAAACCTGAGACAGCTGCGCCAAGCCAATAGCGGCGTTGATATCGGTCATCCGGTTGTTCAGACCCACTAGCTCGTTCGCATAGCGTTTTTCCATGCCCTGGTTACGAATCATCCGGGCTTCACGGGCAAGTTCGGCGTCCCCGGTGGTGATTGCTCCGCCCTCTCCGGCGGTCATGTTCTTGGTGGGGTAGAAGCTGAAGGCTCCGAAAGCCCCGAAAGTTCCGACCTGCTGTCCGTTCCAAGTAGCGCCATGCGCCTGGCAGGCGTCCTCGAAAACTAGCAGGTTATGACGCTTAGCAATATCCATAATGGCGGTCATATTTGCCGGGTGTCCGTAAAGGTGAACCGGTAGAATGGCGCGGGTCTTCGGAGTAATGGAGGCTTCGATAGATTCGGGATCCAGACAGAAGTAGTCGTCCTCAATATCGGCAAAAACCGGAGTGGCTCCGATAATCGCTACCGAGTTCCCGGTGGCTGCGAAAGTAAAGGAGGGTACGATTACTTCGTCACCAGGTTTAATCCCGGCAGCCAGCTGCCCCACATGCAAAGCGGAAGTACCCGAGTTAACCATTACTGACTGCTGACCATCGCCGCTAGCCATTTGAGCAGTGAACTTTTCTTCAAACTCTGCTACCCGCGGGCCTTGCGCGACCATGCCGGATTTTAGAACCGTATCTACCGCGGCGCGTTCTTTATCGCCAATAATGGGTTTTGCGGCGGGAATAAACTCTGCAGTCATTAGTTAAGTAACCTCCTGGGTCTGGTGCGGGATA
>QWCK01001590.1_pt1 | contig 32354 bp, 31 predicted proteins | sample 1972571 | NCBI WGS metagenome assembly QWCK01 (sample SAMN09866710, study PRJNA288562) | Human gut metagenome isolate term2_stool, whole genome shotgun sequencing... | isolation source: gut | host: Homo sapiens | place: USA: California | reverse complement strand
TTAATTTTATCGTCTTTATCCATTATCATTACTGTGTCGAAATATAAGTCAATAGGTGTTTTTAGAGCTGATAAAATTTTCAACGAGCCTTCAAAATCCTTCTTTTTAAGAGTTTCGCTCAATTTATCCTTTGCAGTCTTTAAAGTGCTGTAGAAGTTTTTTTCTTCATCAACAGCAAATAAACTTTCGTTTACTTCGTCGTTCTTGTTGTCTTTTGAAATATTTATAACTCTGTTAAAGCTGTCTAATATTTCTTTATTAGAGCTTGTAGCAAAGTTTTCTATTACTTTTGCTTTTTGGTAAATGTCAAATACAACGGACTCATCAGATTCTAATACGCTGTTAATTACATCATGGTTTAGACCTTGCTCTAATAGGGCATTTTTAAGTCTTTGTTTCATAAAATCCATGATTTCTGTTTCTGTTTTATCTTTGTCAAACTCTATTTTGCCTGAATAATTTTCAAGTGCAAGTGAGACGAATTGTTCTAATGGCACTGAAATTTTTGAGTTTATAAGTGTATTTAATGCACCTATAGCCATTCTTCTAAGGGCATAAGGGTCTTGAGAACCGGTAGGCTTGATATTTACTGCAAAAAATCCTGAAATAGAGTCAAATTTGTCGGCTAAAGACACGCAAACTCCTACAGGCGATTTTGCAGTTTCTTCACCGGAAAATCTTGGTAGATAATGCTCAAATATTGCATCTGCGACTTCTTTATCTTCATTAGAACTTAAAGCATAGTATCTGCCCATTACACCTTGAAGCTCTGTAAATTCAAACACCATGGAGGTGGTTAAATCTGCTTTGGAAAGTAGGGCAGCTCTTTTTGATTTTTCTACGTCTGCTCCTGAAAGCTTGGCATATTGAGCAGCTAGGTTTACCAGTCTCATAGTCTTATCGTGCATTGTGCCAAGTTTTTGGTGATAAACTATAGTATTTAATGACTCTATGTGAGATTCAAGTGGCTTTTTAGTATCTTGTTCATAAAAGAATTTTGCATCGGCAAGCCTTGCATCAAGGACTTTTTCGTTGCCTTCTTTTACGTTTTCTATTTTGTTAGAGTCACCGTTTCTAACTGTTATAAATTTATTGATAAGTTTTCCATCTTTTACTAGTGGGAAATATCTTTGGTGCTCTTTCATTGGTGTAATGATTGCCTCTTTAGGTAATTTTAAATATTCTTCTTTGAAATCACCATATAAAGCAGTAGGGTACTCTACTATATAGTTGATTTCATCCATTAGCTCATCGTCTTGTATAATCTTAGCACCAAGAGAGCTTGCTAAATCATGTATGCCTTTTTCTATCATCGCTTTTCTTTTTGCATCATCAAGGATTACGAAGTTGTCCTCTAATTGTTTTTCGTAAGAGGAAATATCAGTTACTTCTATATTTGCAGGGCTTAAAAATCTATGACCCTTTGTGATGTTTGTTGCTTTTAGTCCAAACATTTCAAGCTCAGGTACTTCGCTACCATACAAGCAAAGTATCCACCTTATAGGTCTAATAAATTTAATTTTGTTTCCTCCCCAACGCATTGGCTTTGCAAAAGAAAGAGAGTCTATCATTTCTTCAAATATTTCTTTTAGGTAGGTAACAGTTTTTTTAGATTCGTAGGTCTTTTGAGCGGTAACGTAGTTGTCAACTATTTTTATATCAGATTCTGTAAGTCCCTTGCTGTTTAAAAATCCCATAAGAGCTTTAGATGGTTTACCTGCTTCATCATAAGCTATTTTTGCAGATGGTCCTTTTAGGGTTTCTGTTTTTTCCTGTTGAGAATCTTCAAGATTTTTTATAAATATAGAAAATCTTCGTGGAGTAGTTTTTACAATGATTTCATCATAATCTATCAAAAGCTCTTTTAAATTTTTCTCTAAGAAACTTTTCATTGCGTTTTTTGTATATGATATAAATCTTGCAGGTATTTCTTCAGTACCTAATTCCAATAATAAATCTTTTTTCATGACTATTCCACCTCCGTATCAATTTTTCCCATCAGAGGGTAGCCCATTTCTTCTCTTTGAGCAACATAGGCTGATGCAATTTTTTTGGCTATATTTCTAACTCTAGCTATATAAGAGGCTCTTTGGCTCACACCGATTGCACCTTTTGCATCAAGTAGGTTAAATGTATGGGAAGTTTTTAGTACATAGTCATATGCAGGCATAACTAAGCCTTCGTCTGCTAAGCGGGTAGCCTCTTTTTCAAATGTATCAAATAATTTGAAAAGCATATCTGTGTCTGATTCCTCAAAGGAATAAACTGAATGTTCGTATTCAGCTTTTTTAAATATGTCACCGTATTTTATCTTGTCGGTATAATCTATATCAAATACATTGTCTTTTTTCTGTAAAAATAGGGCGATTCTTTCTAGTCCGTAAGTCAATTCGGCAGATTCTATTTCACAATCTATAGCTCCAACTTGTTGGAAATATGTAAACTGTGTAATTTCCATACCATCTAGCCATACCTCCCAGCCTAAGCCCCATGCACCGAAGGTGCTGTTTTCCCAGTTGTCTTCAACGAACCTTATATCGTGTTCAAGTGGGTTAATACCAATTTGTTCAAGAGATTTTAAGTAAAGCTCCTGCACATTATTTGGAGATGGTTTAAGTATTACTTGAAACTGGTGATGTTGATAAAGTCTGTTTGGGTTTTCGCCGTATCTTGCATCGGCTGGACGTCTTGACGGTTCTACATAGCAAACCCTCCAAGGCTCTTTGCCAAGTGCTCTTAAAAAAGTGTTTGGGTTCATAGTACCTGCACCTTTTTGCTCGTCATAGGCTTGTACCATGACACAACCTTTGCTAGCCCAATAGGCTTGCAGTTTTAAAATCATATCTTGAAAATTCATATTTGTCAGTATGAAAAATCATACTCTCCTTTCATGAGTTTAGTGTATATTTTAAGTTCTTTTAGTGAACATAAAAATCTATTTTTTTCTGTAATAAGCCTCATATACAGGCTCAAACATATTAGAATTAGTAAAAGTGTAATATGCAGGCTCATTTTTTATTGGTACATCTGCTAAGACTATTTGTGCATTTATTCTTATGGCATAGGTAAGAGCACTTAAAAGAAGTCTTGTAGCGTATCCACTGCCTCTGCGTTTTTGATTTACTACGATATCAAGTATTACAACCACATCATCCTGCTTTACACATAGGGCTTGACCTATCAATGCTTTTTCTTCAATTAGAGTTAGAAAAAATTTTTCTGACGGGTTTGTAGCCATACTGCTAGTAAAAATATTTCCACTTTGTTGGTCAAAATCCTTTAGGTAAAAATAATCTCTAAGTAAATCATCAGACATTTGGTCTGTATAAATGCCAATTTCATTGAAATTAGCAAATCTAAAAAGTTCGTCTTTTCTGCCTTTGAGTAAGCATCGCATCATCACGCTGGACGAAATTCTATCATAATTCCTAGATATAAGCTGTCTGTCTAGATGCTGATACGTTTCGCTGGAAGTCAGCCTATACAGTACCGGTAAATCGTAGCTTTCAAGAATATTTTCGATTTCGATAATTTTTTGCGTCAAAAATTTATCGTTTTTTTCATAAAGAGGGAAAACACAATTTGTAAGCTTTTCTATACCGCCAAATCTCAATATAAATCCAGCATCTAACAATGTAAAAGGTGATGGGTATGAGTTCATCAAGTATTCTTCGTAAATTTCAGTTTTTATCATTTCGCCTCCTTTATTAAATATAAGGCATTAAACCTAAAATAAAGTTACATTATTAATATTATATTTTTTTCTTTTCTTTTTGTAATTTGTCCGATTATTGAGCTGGTAAGTGCAGTTTCTTTAAGATATGACAGCAAGCTATCTAAATGTTTTTGTTTTACAGCTATTAATAAGCCGCCGGAGGTCTGAGGGTCAAAAATAACATCGAATTCCGGCATTGCTCCAAGGCTTTTTTCATAAGCTATTTTGTCGATACAAAACTCTCTGTTTTTATATGCTCCAGCTGGTATAATACCCATTTTTGCATAATCAAGTGAGTCTTTTATGAAGGGAATGTCTCCGATTTTAATTTCAGCACTTAGATTTGAGCCATTGACCATTTCGCTAAGATGTCCCATTAAAGAAAATCCGGTTACATCTGTCATAGCTTTTATTTCGCAGGTTTTAATCATTTCTTGTGGATATGAATTTAAATGGGTCATTATCCTTGTAACATTTTCGGTTTGCTCTTTTGTGGCGAGTCCGCCTTTTATTGCGGTATTTATTATACCTATGCCAAGTGGCTTGGTTAATACTAATAAATCTCCTTCTTCTACTGCATTATTTTTGCATATATAATTTGGATGGCATATGCCGGTTACAGACAGACCATATTTCGGCTCGCTGTCTACTATTGAGTGCCCACCGACTAAAGTTGCACCGGATTCTATGACTTTATCCTGCCCGCCTTTTAAAATTTCTCCAAGTATGTCAAAACCTATGCAAGTAGGGAATGCTACAATGTTAAGTGCCAACACAGGTTTTCCACCCATAGCGTATATATCTGATAAAGCGTTTGTAGCAGCTATTTGTCCAAAGGTATATGGGTCATCTACTACAGGAGTGAAAAAATCTAAGGTCTGTATTATTGCAGTTTCATCATTTATTTTATAGACTGCTGCGTCATCGGAGGTATCAAATCCTACCAAAAGATTTTCATTTGGGATTTTTTTTAGATTCTGTAAAGCTTGTGCTAAATCCAGTGGAGAAATTTTGGCAGCACATCCGGCTGTTTGGGAATATTGTGTAAGTTTTATATTATTGTCCAACAAATCCTCCAAAAAAAATTGCGTATTGCGTATATAAAATAGTTATTAAACTAAAGTAAACATATTTATTTATTATACAACACTTAGAGTTTATTTGAAAGTAAAAATAGAATATTACTTATATAAAATTAAACTAAAAAATCTCCCTTACTGTTTAGCAAAGGAGGTTTTTTAGTTTTAAATTTTCAATGTAAGCTATTTAATCCTATAGCATAAACTTAGATACTTCTTCATTTAGTACCATAGAGATTTGTGATAGGTTTTCACTTGCTGATGATATATCTGCTATTGACTGTACCTGTGTATCTACTGATGCACTTGCTTGCTGTGTAGTTGCCGCATTTTCTTGTGCTATTGCCGATAGGTTTTCTATTACGCTTGTAACTAGCTGATTTTCTTTTTCTATTGATTTTGATGCTTTATCTATTTCGCTCATTTTAATGTCTTTTAAGAAAATTTTTATCTTTGATATTTTCGGTGTTTTAGTGAGTATTTGTTAGTGTTTTAAAATATTTTTTAAAAAAGAGAAATTATAAAAAATCAAACCCACGAAGATATTTTTCGGGGGTTTGATTTTTGTCTAGGAAGTGAAATTGCTATCGCTCTCTAAACGTGTAAATTATTTAAGACGTTAATAAAAATATAATTAAATTAAAAATTTAATTAAAAAACTTGTTTAACAGTGATATTGTAAGTAGTACCATTAAAGCTTGTTGTATATGAATTTTCTCCAAATTTCACATTTGTTGCAGGAGCATTTACCTTTGGTGCTGATACTGGAGATGCTTTTTCAGACTCTGCATGAGATGGCTGAGCATCGACAGGCTGAGCAACTTCTACTAAGCTGTTTTTTATCTGTTCAAATGCAGTTTCATATTCTTCATAAATTTTTTGAGCTTCTTCTACTGAAATCGCCTTGAACTGCACTTTACAACCGGGGTCCATTTGTGCAAGTATTGAAAGGTCAGGTGTAATGACTGTACCTATTTTTGTATAACCGCCGGTTGTTTGTCTGTCACCCATCATGACAATTGGGCTACCATGGCTTGGTACTTGGATAGAGCCAAAGACTATACCGTCTGAGATTATGTCAGCGGAGTCCTTGTGGGTTATTTTTTCGCCATCAAGTCTATATCCCATTCTATCTGATTCTGCTGTAATTGCATATGGATTTTTTTGGATAGTTTCTTTTGCCTCATCGGTAAAGGCATCGTCTTGTGGTCCGAATACAAATCTTATAGTATCTTCTTTTTTATAGGTAGGTATATATTTTTCATCGATTTTTTTGCCTGCTTTTGCTTGAGCTTTGCTGCCTAACTTTAATTCGTCGCCTTTGGCAAGCTTTCTGCCTTCAAATCCACCTAGGTTACCTCTCAAGAAAGTAGATTTACTTCCCATAATAACGGGTACGTCTATAGTTTTACTAAAGGCGATATAGCATCTTAGTCCGGATTTTTTACCCTTGAAAGATAATTTATCACTTTTTTTTACTTCTATGGATTCCCAGTTATTTATTGGCTGACCATTTAGCATTGGTGACAAATTACCACCGGTTACAGCAATAGTTTCGTCTTCGTCAAATTCTATAGTAGGTCCCATCATCAAGACTTCTAGGCAGGCTTCATTTTGGTCATTACCTACTAAAATGTTGGCACATCTTAGAGCAAAAAGGTCCATAGCTCCTGCAACTGTCATACCGACATTTTGGTAACCCCATCTGCCGGCATCTTGTAGTGTTGTTTGCATACCTGGGTTTGTAATTTTTATAGACATTTTTACTCACCTACCTTTTTTGAAACTATTTTATAACTGCCTTTTTCTACTTCTCTAGATATTTCTTCAAAATCTTTTTCATTTATTTTTTTAAATCTTATATAGTCGCCTGCGTGCATAAATACAGGAGGTTCGTTGTAAGGATTGTATAGCTTGACAGGGGTTCTGCCTATTAATTGCCAGCCTCCCGGACTTTGTATAGGGTATATACCGGTTTGTTTACCCGCTATACCGGTAGAGCCGGCAGGGATTGCTGTTCTAGGAGTGGCAAGTCTTGGGGTTTCGATTTTGTCGCTCATACCGCCAAGGTAGGTGAAACCTGGGGTAAAGCCCAGCATATATATGAGATAGTCTTTGGATGTGTGTATGTCTATGACTTCTTCTACACTTATATTATTATGCTCTGCTACAAAATTAATATCAGGGCCATACTCTCCACCATACACTGTAGGTATTTCAAAAACTATGCATGTTTCTTCTTTTTCATTGCCGATTGAGCTTTGTATTTTTTTTAAGGACTCAACCAGCTGAGCAAATTTTATTTGCAGTGGGTTGTATATTATTAATACAGACCTATAGGTTGGTATCATTTCTTGGATACCTGAAATAGAGCTTTTTTCTACAGCCTTGATGCTGGCTCTAATTTTTTGGTTTACAGCAGGATCTATTTCATTTGCAAATTCCATGACTAAGGCTCTGTCACCTGCTGGGAGATATTTAACTTCAGTATACATAAGTTCTCCTTTTTATTTTGCCGGTACAAATAATTTGGATAATCCGGAAAGTGATTTAATTCCTAGATAAGCAACAACTACAACTACTATTACGCCAAGTATTAATAAGAAAGTAGGATGCTTGTAATCTCCGACAATTTTTTTATTTCTAGATGCAAGTAGCATAGCACCCAAGGTTATAGGTAAAATTAATCCGTTTAATGAACCTGCAACTATTAACAATTTTACTGGATTACCAATAAATATGAATATTAATGTTGAAACAGTTATAAACGCTATTACAAATAAGTTTTGACGTTCTTTGACAGCTTTTGACATACTTGTCAAGAAAGAAACAGATGTGTAAGCAGCACCTACTACTGAAGAAATTGCTGCTGCTAAAAGGACAATACCAAAGAACTTATAACCCATAGTACCGGCTGCCAATTGGAAAGCAGAGGCAGGAGGGTTTTTAGGGTCTAGCTGCATACCTTTTGAAACAACTCCCAGTACGGCTAAGAAGAATAATATTCTGACTATAGTTGCAACACCCATACCGGTTGTAGCAGAGCGGGTAACCTTGCCAAGATTTTCTTCTCCTGATACTCCGGCATCTAACAATCTATGTCCACCTGAAAATGTGATATATCCACCAACAGTACCTCCAACAAGTGTTACTATTGCAAGCACTGGAAAATGATCAGGAACAAAAGTTCTATATACTGCTTCACCAACCGGAGGCTGAGAAATAAACACTACAACTAATATAACTATTATCATTAAAGCACCAAGTATCTGAGTTAATTTATCCATAGCTTTACCTGCGGATTTTGATGCAAATATAGCAATAGCTATAATTGCAGATATAGCAGCACCTATTTTAGCATCTATACCAAATATAACATTCATACCAAGACCTGCACCACCAATGTTACCGATATTAAATGCAAGTCCTCCAAGTGCAACTAAAATTGCTACAAAGTGTCCAAGTCCGGGTAAAACAGTATTTGCTATATCTTGCCCCTTCATTTTAGATACACAAATTATTCTCCATACATTTTGTTGAGCAACCCATGACATAACTACTGAGATTAATATAACAAATCCCATTGTTGGACCAAGCTCAGAAGTAAATTTAGCTGTCTGAGTAAGAAATCCCGGTCCAATAGCAGATGTAGCCATTAAGAATGCAGCACCTAATAAAACGGACAGGTCGGATTTTTTCTTTTCGTTTTCCATATTAGTCTCCTATAAAAAGTTTTTGATGCTTGTTAGTTTTATGCCTTCATCCTCAAGAGCTTTTCTAATCTTTATTACAAAATTAATAGCCTCAGGATTGTCTCCATGGACACAGATAGAGTCAGCTACAATATCTATTTCCTTACCGTCTATAGTTGTAACCTTGCCCTCCATAACCATCTTTTTAGTTCTAGCAATTGCTTCATTTTCATCATGAATAACTGCACCGTCAAGCTTACGATTTACTAAAGAGCCATCTTCATTGTAGGCTCTGTCAGCAAATACCTCTTGAGCCACTCTAAGACCATTTTGTTTTGCAAGCTTTGCTATGTAGCTGCCGCTAAGAGCCATAATAATAAGCTCCTTGTTATAATTCAAAATTGTATTTACAACAGCCTCAGCTAATTTTGGGTCAGCAGACACAGTGTTGTAAAAAGCACCATGCAGTTTGAAATGCTGCAAAGTTGTTCCTTGCTCTTTTGCGAAAGCCTCAAGAGCTCCAATTTGATACAAGATATATGCTCCAGCCTCACTTGGAGTAATATCCATTTTTCTTCTGCCAAATCCCAATAAATCAGGATAAGAAGGATGAGCACCGACACCTACACCGTTTGCAATACAATTTTTAATTGTTTTTTGCATGATGAGTGGGTCTCCGGCGTGCCAGCCACAAGCAATATTAGCACTTGTAACGTGTTTGATGATGTCTTCATCAAGACCTAGCTTGTAACTACCAAAGCCTTCTCCTAAATCAGAGTTTAAATCAACAGTTTTGTTCATAATAACCCCCTAGTAGTGATAAAAATGAATGCAAAATATATATACAAATATCAAAATAATTTTTGATATAGTGTATCAAAGGTATGTATTACAAATAAAATATTTAGTTTTTAATGAAAACGATATCTGAAAATTATTTTCTTAGAATATATCATATTAACGCCTAGAATTCAATAGTCCTTGAAAAAATATCATTTAGTGAATATAATTGAAAAAAGAATAATTATAATTTGGATTTTAAATTTTTACTTAGAAAAAATTTTTAAATATTAAATTACAAGTGAGGGCAAAAATGTTTGATGACTATGTACTATTGAACGCAAAACTAGCTATTGACTATGCAAAAGAAAAGCTTGGTAGTTTTTTTGAAGGTAAAGACTTAGATTGCGAAGAAATTGGAGATGGCAACATAAACTACGTCTATAGGGTAAAATCAGACGATAAGTCGGTAATTTTAAAACAAGGCACAGAAACTCTAAGGTCATCGGGTAGAGCTTTGGACAAGGCTAGAACGAATATAGAATATGAGGCACTAAAAAATATTTACAATTTAAGCAAAATGTCTCCGGAAATTTATTTTTTTGATGAAATTATGAACGTCATAGCCATGGAAGATATTTCGGATTATAAAAATCTAAGATATTGTTTGATAAATAATGAAATTTATGAAAATTTAGCTGAAGAAATAATCAAGTATTTTGAAAAAAATTATTTTTCTACAACCAGCATATATATGGACGCTAAGCAAAGAAAAGAAGAAATAAAGAAATTCACCAATGTTGATATGTGCGATATAACAGAGGACTTGGTGATGACAGAACCATATTACAATTATAAAAACAGGAATATTGTATATAAAGGAAATGAAGATTTCGTAGAAAATACATTATGCAAAAACGAAAAAGTCTTGTATAATGCGGCAATTATGAGAGAAAAATTCATGAATTTTCCCCAAAGTTTAATCCATGGAGATTTACACACAGGCTCAATTTTTGTAAATGAAAGCGGGATAAAGGTTATTGACTCAGAGTTTGCCTTTTATGGACCTATAGGCTATGATTTGGGCTGCGTAATTGGCAATTTATACATTTCTTACCTATATAATATGCTGAAAAATAATGATGAAATGGTAAATTATTTGGGAGAAGTAGTGGAAAAAATTGTGGACGAATTGCCGCAAAGACTTTATAAAGCTCTTTTAAACAATCAAACTATACCAATGTATACAGCTAAATTTAAAAAGAAATATGTAAAAAATATAATGAAAGATGGCTTAAAATATGCAGGAATGGAAATGACTAGAAGGTCAGTTGGAGACAGTAAAGTCGTGGAACTCACCGGACTGGAGAATATGAAAGAAAAAACCAAATTTCAAAGAAAGCTGGTTAAAGTAGGAGTAGAGCTTTTAACAAAAAAATATGCTTTTGCAGTAGAATAAATGTATAAAAATTAGGAGTAAAAATGGAAACTAAAAATATGGACTACGATATGCCGTTTATGCTGCGTTTTGAGAATGTGGCAAACTATGAAAACGGAGAGGTAAATATACTAGACAGACGAATTTATCCAAGAGAAATAAATTTTGTAAAATGTAAAAGCCACAAGCAAGTGGCTCAGGCAATAAAAGATATGGTCACCCAAAGTGCAGGACCATATACGGCGGCAGCCTATGGCATGGCACTAGCCGCCTATGAATGTAAAGAGTTATCCTACGAACAGCAAAAAGAATTTATGAATGACGCATCTTACACCATAAGTCATGCAAGACCTACCACAGCAAACAGAATGGAGCAAATCACACAAAATGCAATCAAGGTGTGGGAGACCGCCTTACAAGAGGGTAAAAAAGCAGACCAAGAAATAGCCAAGGACACTATTTTATCATTAAACAGAAGATATAAAACAATGGATATAGTAGGCAAAAATCTTGCAGATATAGTAAATGACGGTGACAAAATCTTAACCCAGTGCTTTGGAGAGACAATTATAGGCACACTTTTTAGAAATTTGAAAAAGCAAAATAAAACAGTAAAAGTCTTTACCGCTGAGACAAGACCATACTTTCAAGGAGCAAGGCTCACAGCTACCTGCATTTATCAGATGGGGTTTGATACAACTGTTGTAACAGACAATATGATAGCTTATTTAATGAAAAATGAAAAAATAAATTTATTCACCTCTGCGGCGGACACTATAACCAAAAAAGGGTATATTGCAAATAAAATAGGCACATATCAAATAGCACTTTTGTGCGATGCTTTTGACGTGCCATATTATGTGACTGGTATACCTGACAAGGATAAAGAGGGCTTTGACGACATAAAAATAGAAATGAGAGACCCCGATGAGGTAAAAAGTGCAAATGGGATAATGCACACGCTAGATAAAGTTTCAGCTATTTATCCGTCATTTGATATAACGCCGCCGGAGCTTATAAAAGCAATAGTAACAGAAAAGGGTGTATTTAAGCCAAATAATTTGGACGAATATTTTAAAACAGAAACTAAAAGATTTTATTAAGGAGAATTATGCCTAAAAAATATTATGCAGTAAGGCAGGGAAGAACCACAGGGATATTTTTGACGTGGGATGAATGTAAAAAAAGTGTTATAGGCTATAAAAACGCTATATATAAAAGTTTTTTGACAAAAGAAGAGGCTGAGGAGTTTTTAAATCGTGGAAATGACAGCTCATCAAATTCTTTGAAAAACAATTCCACAGACGAAAAAAATTATCATAACTCTGATGAAGAAGTATATTCACAAATACAAGATGAATTTACAATGATAGCCTATATAGATGGCAGTTATGATGACAGTAGCAAGTCTTTTGCCTATGCAGGAATTTATTTTACAAATAAAGACAAACAGACCTTTTCTATAACATCTGATGATAAATCAGTATCGTCCATGAGAAACGTGGCAGGTGAAGTAAGTGCCTCAATGTATGTGATGAAAAAAGCATTGGAGCTTGGTATAAAAGAATTATATATATATTTTGACTACATGGGCATTGAAAGCTGGGCAGTGGGGGATTGGAAGACAAACAATCACCTTACCCAAGGCTACAAAAAATTTTATGACAGCATAAAAAAAGACTTGACAGTGCATTTTTGCAAGGTCAAGTCGCATACGAAAGTGAAATATAATGAGATAGCAGATAAGTTAGCCAAAGAGGCTCTTGGAATTAAATTATAATTAATTAAAATGTAAGCCTATTTTGAGCTTTTAGTGGGTATATAAATTAAAATTAATCTAATAAATTTTTTGGTATTCTAACTGCAACTAAGGCACAAAGTATGGTGCATAGAGCATCTTTTGGCAAGAATACAAGCACAGCAGATTTAAATAAGTCAAATAGCACTACAGTTTTACCGGCAAATACTGTCATAAAAATATAAAGATGTATAAAACCAAGACCATAAGTAATTGCCAAGCCAATTAGACCAGCTATAGAATAAGTCAAAACAGTTTTTTTGCTTTTTTGCATTATTAAGCCTATGACAAGAGCTGAAATTACAAATCCATAAATATAACCGAAGTTAGGAGAGAAAACTGTACCTATTCCACCTTTGCCACCGGAAAATACCGGCATACCGATTAGACCCATAATCATGTAAAGTAGTGTACTCACAGCACCTCTTTTAGCACCAAGTAGCATACCGGTAATTGCTACAAAAAACCATTGCATAGTTATTGGCACTAGTGGCAGAGGTATAGTTATGTAAGCACCTATACAAATTAAAGCTGCAAAAATAGCACATAAAAGTAAATCTTTAGTTTTGTATTTCTTTTTTTCAAATGTAGTTTCCATGTAATCACCTATATAATAAAAATAAATGTAAAACAATCACATACAGAAGTATACAATGAAAAAATAAAATTGTCTACTATTTTTTATATAAGTTTACATTTATTATAAAAATTGTGAAACTTTAGTAAAAACTTGTAATAATATCTTGTAATAATATCTTGTAATAATATATAATAAACAAAAGGGGTAAAAATGAATGTTGGTGTAATAGATATTGGCTCAAATACAATAAGGTTAAATATATATACTTATGAAAAGGGTGAGCTGAAACTGCTTTTTGGCAAAAAAAACACAGCCGGCTTGGTAAGCTATATACAAGACAATACACTGTCATATAAGGGAATACTAAAATTAATTAGAGTTCTTAAATCATTAAGTAAAATTATAAATAATGTAAAGCACGAAAAAATAATTGTATTTGCAACAGCATCGCTTAGAAATATAAAAAATACTCAAGAAGTATTGAGCTATGTAAAAGAAATGCTAGACATAGATATAGAGATACTTGACCAAAAGGATGAGGCAAGACTTGGATTTAACGGTATACTTGAAAGCATCGATATAGACCATGGCTTTACAGTGGATATTGGCGGAGGTAGTACAGAAATAATCAGATTTGAAAATAAAAAAATAGTAGAAATGTTTAACCTTGGACACGGTTCATTGTCCTTGTATGACCAATATGTAAAAGGCATTTTCCCGACAGACGATGAAATAAAAGATATACAAAAAGCAGTAAAAAAAGAACTAAAAGACGCCGGAGTAAATGGAAATACAGAGGTAATAGTAGGCATAGGAGGCACAATAAGAGCCATAGGCAACGTATCACAAGAACTTTATGGAATGAAAGATAGTGCACATTTTAATACAATTGATGCAGACAATTTATACACGTCACTGCTTGCCCAAGATGCAGCTGCAATAAAGATGGTGCTACAGGTTAAACCGGAGCGTATCCACACACTTATCCCCGGCATGACGATATTTAATCAACTATCAAAAAGCCTAGATGCAAAAAAAGTAATAGTAAGCGAAACTGGTTTAAGAGAAGGCATTGTATTTGAAAAGCTCAGAAACGAAGGACTTTTGTAATACGAAATATGATGCAAGAATTGTGATATAATCAAAATTCAAATTTATACCTGAGGAGAAAAAATGAGTAAAGATTATATGCAAAACAGAGAGCTGTCATGGCTAAAATTCAACGAAAGAGTTTTAAATAAGGCGGAGAAAACATATATGCCGCCTTTTGAAAAATTGAATTTTATAAAAATATTCACCACTAATTTAGATGAATTTTTTATGATAAGAGTAGGCTCACTTGCAGACCTGCAAAATATGAAAAAAGATGTCGTTGACGCTCGTACAGGCATGAATGTAAAAGAACAACTAGACGCAGTGATGGCATCACTTCCAGCTATATATGCAGGTAAAGATAAGCTATACAAAAAAGTAATGCAAGAGCTTAGAGCCTACGGAATAATAAAACTGGAAATCAAAAATCTTGATGAATTAGAAAAAAAATATGCTGAAGATTACTTCAAAAATATGGTGCAGCCACTTTTGTCTCCTCTAGTAGTAAATAAATCGCACCCGTTCCCATTTTTAAGCAATCTGAGAAAATATGTCTTTTTTGATTTAAATGCAAGTAAAGCAGGCAAAAATATCGTTGGTATTATACCAATAGCTGATGAACTAAATCAAATAGTAGTTTTTCCAAGCCATGGAGAAATAAAATTTCTATTTGTAGATGAGCTAATAGAGCACTACGGTGCAGAAGTATTTAGAGGCTATACAGTGTCAAGCTATTGCACAGTATCAGTCACAAGGAACTTTGATTATGTGGATAGAGATTACATAAAGGATGAATTTGACGATTATAAAAAATACATGAAAGAGATAATAAAACAGCGTCAAAGACTTAAAGCAGTCAGAATTGAGACCAACAGACCTCTTTCGCAAGGTATAGAAAAAATCTTATTAAAAGAATTAGACATAGAAAAAAATAGAATATTTACCTTTAGCTCACCTATGGATATGTCATTTGTAAACAGAATAAAAGATAAGCTGGATAGAGAAACTTTGGAAAGAATTACCTACAAAAAATTTAATCAATACAATCCTTATCCACCGGAGACTACAAAATCCTATTTTAGCCTAATAGAAAAAAAAGATGTACTCTTAGCATATCCTTATGAAGACATAAACGTATTTTTAAATTTAATCAAAGAGGCATCAAATAATCGAAATGTAATAGCTATAAAAATTACAATATATAGATTGGCAAAAAATTCTAAGCTGGTGCAGCACCTATGCAACGCTGCCGAAAATGGCATAGATGTAACCGTATGTATGGAGCTAAAGGCAAGATTTGATGAAGAAAATAATATAAACTACTCCGAAATACTCTATGACGCAGGCTGCAATATTATTTACGGATTTGAAGAATATAAAATACATTCAAAAATATGTATGATTTCCTACAAAAAAAACGATGAAATAAAATATATAACCCAAATTGGTACAGGAAATTATAACGAAATAACCTCAAGATTATATACAGATTTTTCATTTATCACATCAAATATGGAAATAGGAAAAGATGCACTGAATTTCTTTAACAACATGAATATGGGCATAGCAAACGGAAACTATACACATTTGTTGCAGTCTCCATCCACATTTAAGTCAACCATATCAGATTTAATAGATGAACAAATAGCAAAAGGCTCAAAAGGCAGACTACTTTTCAAAATGAATTCATTTACAGATATAGACCTGATACAAAAATTATCAGCAGCATCAAATGCAGGCGTAGACATAAAAATGATTATAAGAGGCATTTGCTGCATAAAACCGGGAGTGAAAGACTATACAGAAAATGTGAGAGTAGTATCAATAGTAGGTAGATTTTTGGAACATTCAAGAGTCTACATATTTGGCGAAGGCGATGAAATGAAAATCTACATTTCATCAGCAGACCTGATGACAAGAAATACACAAAAAAGGATAGAAATAGCCTGCCCAATCTATGATAAAGAAATAAAAGCAAAATTAGAAACCTATCTACTCACACAGCTTGCAGATAATATAGATGCTAAGTATATAGACCAAAACGGAGACTATCAGCCAATACAAAGTGATAAAGAACCACTGTCAATGCAAGAAACCTATATGCTCAGAGCCAATGAAAAAAGTGCATTACAAAAAGATTATGAAAAAACCTTGAGACATCAAGAAGAACAAAAAATTGCACAAAAAAATCAGGAAAAACTGCTAAAAGAAGAAGAATTGGCAAACAGCAAAGAACGTAAACAACCGGCAAAAAACAGTCAAAATTATGAACAAATCAAAGAGCAAACCAATACCCAAACAGAAAAAGACGAACAAAAGAAAACCCTGATTGAAAAAATAAAAGATTTGTTTAGATAAAAATAAAAAATAGACTGAATTTGAACCCGTAACTAATATTATTTTCTAATTAAAAGTATAATATATTTAGGGTGCTTTTCATCTTAGGCAAGCACCGGTAACCACTTGCTGAACCTATTTCGCTTTTATTTGACTGTTTAATTAGAGATAAGCATGCATACAAAATAACAAAAGTGTAATGCCCCCTAATGTTAGAATTTTTGCTCTAACTCTAGGGGGCAATTCATATAATTATCAAAAAGATAGTTTTTAATCAATGCTTTCCAAATAAATTTTTGAGTCCTTTTACAAAAGAATTATCTTTTTTTTCATTTTCTTCCTTTTCTTCATTTTTTTCAAGTCCAAGCTCTTTTTCCTTTTTAAGGGCATTAGCAAATTGGTTAAATGCTGTTTCCTCATAAATCAATGCACCCTCAATGTCACAATTTAGAAGGTTGCTATAAGTAGTAGTATTTTTTAGGTCAAGTGGGTTCGGCTCTATTACTTCTGTTGCCTCAACCAATCCAACCTTGTGCTCTTTTGCATAATTTAAGGCTTTAATAAATGTGACGCTGTTTTGTTCGTAATATTCATCAATGCAATTTTTTATTTCCTTATCATTTTCGTAATCGTCTAATAATTTGACTACATTATCATAGCCTATGTAACAGCCACCACTGTAATTTTCTACAATACCATTTGTTACCTCATTTACTATTTCCATTGGCTTGATATCTTGCCATGAAGTTAGATATTTTTTCATTGAAGGAATATCTTCAATCAAAATAGAAAAGCCGGTTCCTCTAGTATAAAAATATGGATGAAAAAGTCCCTGTACTACAGCTAAATAAAAAACGTGTTCTTTTTCAAAAGGTTCATTTGTATCAGCTTTTATCGCAGCGTCCATTACATTTATGTATTTTTCTTCAATAACATCTTCGTATTCTTCTTTGCCTTTAAAATCTCTCTGTTTGACAATTTCACTTATGTTGGATTTTCCTGTCTCTTTTAATAACTTTAGTTGTGAAAAATATAGCTTATCCATCTCTTCAGGCGAAATAGGATGATAACTTACATCATATCCCATAGTAAGTCTCCTTTAGTATTAATAAAATATAGTTTACATTGATAAAAAAACTAATAAAAATAAAAAAACACAATCACAAAAACAAATAATAACCCAATTTTTTATTATGAAAAATTTAACAAAATACACTTTTTAACAAGTTAGAAATAATAATTGCCGGTGTAGCACCGCAAAAATAAAGAAATATTCCATCAAGCAGCATCTTTACCACAACAAATGATATTAGATACAAAATGATTTTTTTTATAAAAAAGACCTCTGTATAATAACTAACTCAACTTTCCCGCCTGAAAATTAAGCTATAACCATTGAATTTTCAAACAAAATAAATTGAAAAATATCAATCTTGACATTAAAAAAGCACCTACATTTTGATATAATAAGATTACCAAAAATACTACTCAAAAGAGGTGCTTATCTTATGATATATCAAAATGATGAATTTGAAAATACCCAAAACATTTTTTTCTTGCTGTTAAAAATTTGAAACTTCCTAAACTTCTTCGTAACTCTAATATTTCTAAGTCTTGTGGCATTCTTGCTTCTAATGTTTTTATCTTTCTTCTTTTACTTGCCTTCAAAGGTAAGAATCTATTTAGATTTTTAAACTCTAAAGATAAGGATAAAGCTAATTCTAAAAACACATACTATCGTTTCTTGTCAAACAATTCATATAACTGGATTAAGTTTTTATCACTTCTAAGTTGCAAAGTAATATCTAACTTTTCACATTTGACTAAACCAGATAGAGTTAAAGCGTTTGTAATAGATGACTCTGTGTTTAAAAGAAATCGAAGTAAAAACGTAGAACTTCTCGCTAAAGTTTTTGACCACGCCGGTCACTCATTTGTAAAAGGTTTCACTATGTTAACTCTTGGCTGGACTGATGGATATAGTTTTGTACCAGTTGGTTTAAATTTGCTTTCTTCTTCCAAAAAGTCCAATCGCTATCAAGAAGCAAATGACACCTTAGATAAAAGAACTAACGGCTATAAAATCAGGAAACAAAGTACATTGTCAAAACCCGAATCTGTATTAGAGTTGTTAAAAAATGCTAAACTACGGTATAACTGCCGATTATGTCTTGATGGACACATGGTTTACCAATGAGCCTATGATTAAACAGGTGAGCAATTTTGGTCTTGAAGTAATAGGAATGGTAAAACAGCTAAAACAAAGATATATGTACAACGGCAAATTATATACACTTCCTCAGCTTCAAAAACTAGTTAGATTTAGCAAAGTATCAGATATTTTAGGTTCACTTAGAGTAACTACAAAAGATGGAATGCCAGTAAAGATAGTGTTTGTAAAAAACAGAAACAAGAAAAGTGAATGTTTGTATATACTTAGCACAGACATGACGCTATCAGACGATGAAATAGTAAGGATATACGGTAATAGATGGTCTATAGAATGCTTTTTTAAAGCCATCAAATCATTGATGAAACTAGAAACAGAATTTCAAGTAAGAGACTATATGTCAATATTTGCACATACAACAATTGTATTTACAAGATATATCATAGTTGAATACATTAGAAGAAATGAAAATGACCTAAAAAGCCAAGGTGAAATATTTTATGTTTGCTGTGAAGATATACAAGATATGGATTTTATAACAGCATTAAGAAGTTTGATGGTTTTGTTTGCAGAAATAGCAACAGAATTACCGAAGAAAATCACAGAAATGATAAAAAGTCAATTAAGCAATTGGATTGCTTCGCAATCAAGTTATATCAATAATTTGTTTTGAAATTTATGCTGGGAAAGTTGAGTAATAAAGATATAGATTTTTCAATGAAAAACTTGATTTGATTGTTTATGATATAGATAATCAAATTAAACTAATTGGCTTTAAAAATATTTCTAGATAAAAAATAACAATGCAATTATCTTTTTAAGAAAAAGGCATTGTTATAAAATAAACTAATTGTTTTTAATTTTGTCAATAATATCTAATATATCTAGCGGTTTTTTTGCAAAGTAGGTGGCATCATCAAGCTCGCCTTTTTTTCCAAATCCGTAAAGACAAGCAATAATAGGTATATTATTTTTTACACCTACCTCTATGTCATGAAATCTATCGCCTACCATTACATATTTATGTTCGCCTTGCTCTTTTAATATATAGTCGGAAAAAATTTGATATTTCGGAGTGTGAGGATGCTTTTGTGCCCAATAGTAGACACTAAAGTATTTATCAAAAGCAAAAATTTTTCTAGCCATATCTTTATAGGAAGTAGGGCAGTTGGACAAAAATAGCAATGTATGTTCCTTTGATAAGGTTTCTAATACTTGCTTTATTCCTCTATATAATCTTGCATGACCTTCTTCCATTTGTCTATTCATAGATTTTTCAATCATTACACTTATAGTGTGTCTGGTTTCTTTGTCAATTTCCGGGGCATAAATATCCAAAACTTATTTGACTGTACGTCCTAGGTTATCTTCAATTTGTTCATCGGTAAATTCTTTTTTTTCGTAGCCATTATCATTTAGGTATTGTATAGCCTCTAAAAAAGAGGGTTTATATATTCAAATGGTATCATGTAAGGTTCTATCAAAATCAAATATTATATGCATTAATAACCCTTTCCTGATTTTACTTTATAAAAATTCTCATACTATTTGCTAAAAAATTGGTTCTATACTACCCTCTAAAGAATAAGTATAAAGATAGTATAGAACCATTTAAAATTGCTAATATTTGAATGTTTTTATCTTATTATTTAAGTATTCAGCTAGATTCCTAACATTTTGTGCAGTTTTATAAAAATCATCCATAGTTGCACTTATTTCTTCAGCTGACGATGAGATAGCCTCTATAGAAGCATAACCTTCTTCTGATATGGCTGACATATTTTCAAATTTTGATGAGATTATGTCTTTATGATGATTTGTTTCATCCATAAAAGATTCTAAACTTGTCATTTGATCCCTTAGGTTAGAAATCGCTTGTGTGATATCCTCAAAGGCCTTAGATGATCTTGTTATAGATACGCTTTGTTCCATCATCATTTTCTCGGATTCTTGCATGGAACGAGAAAGGTCATTTGATTTTTCTATGACATCATCTATTAACGATTGAATCTTGGATGTAGCATCTTGTGTTTGTTCTGCTAATTTTCTTATTTCCTCTGCGACTACAGAAAATCCCTTGCCAGCCTCTCCTGCTCTAGCGGCTTCTATAGCAGCATTTAATGCTAAAAGGTTAGTCTGTGATGATATTTCATTGATTGTGACTGTTATAGTGCTGATTTCATCTGTAGAATTTTGCATATCTTCAGCAACTTGAACAGTATTTTGGAATTGTTTTTTAGAGACCTCATTTTGTTGAGCTACTGATTTCATATTTATTGATTCTTTTTTGCTTAGGTCTTGAGTTTCATTAAATGTTTCTTTCATTTGGATAGCCAGACTTCTTACATTTTCTATTTTATCGCCTAGCTCTTTTACAGAGGAAACTCCGTCTTGTAAATCAACTGCTTGATTCGAATTGGCATCAGAAAATTCACTAAGTGTGGTAGATACTTCTCCTACTGCTTTTGAAGATTCCTCTGCACCTGTAGACATGGCCTTTGAATTTAACAGTAAATCTGATGATGAAGAGGTTACACTTTCAAATACATTACCTACTGATTCTAAAACGTTGTTTATTGTTTCTGATATTTCGCCAAATTCATCATCTGAATTAATGGTACTTCTTACAGAAAAATCTCCAGAACCCATGATATTAAATGTTCTAGTTAACTCTTCGAATATTCCTTTAAGATGTTTTCTAAATACTAGTGATATAATTGTAACTGCTATAATGGAAATTATGGTTATAAATATCAGTAATCTAGTTACTGCATTTGAATTTTCTTTTAAAGCTGATTCGTCAACTATGCCTATATACTTCCAATTTTTTACGTTGTCTGACGTAAAATAGCATACTTTAGGTACACCGTCAATAGTAGTATTAAAAAATCCACTTTCAGAATCTTGTATTTTAGATAATATATAGTCATTAGTGTCTAATGTTTTGCCTTTCCTATCTTCTAATGGGGAGCTTATAACTATATTATTAGGAGCTATTACTTCAAGGTAACCGGAATCAGTAATCTTGATGTCTTTGAACAATGTTTGTATGTTTTCTAATGTTATATCTATTGATGCTACTCCGAGCGTTGCTTCACCCTGTTGTATTGTTTTTGATACTGTTATCAATAATTTTTTTGTAAGAAAATCTTCTTCTGGTTGTAGATAATAAACTTTTCCTGGGGTAGATACTGCTCCTTTGTACCAACCTCTTTGAGTAGGGTCATAATCTGTTCTACCGTCATCTATGTTAAAAAGATATCTTTTATCTTGCAAACCAAAATATGCTGTTTCAATAGAAGGGTCGCTTTGTTTTACTTCAGCTAAAAAAGCTCTTGTATTTTCCACAGGTGTTTGATTAGCGTAGTATCTTTTTATTTCAGAGCTTTCTGCCATTTGAGTTACTAATGCATCATAGGTAGCGATAGTTTTATCCATGATTGTTTTTGTTTTTTCAACGTTTAGTTGCATAGTGTTATTATACTGTTCTACTGAATTATTTGTGATGACTCTACCTGAGATTAAGCCCATAATGGCTAAAGGTAAAATTGAAATAACAAGAAATAATATTAGTAACTTGTTAGTAAAGCTGCCACGTTTTTTTGTCGCAGGAGTAGAACTAATAGTTTTAGTATTACCTAGATTATTTTCCAAATATTCCTCCTAATTTTTTGAATAATTTTATATACTTTTAAATATATTAATTCGTAACTCAACTTTCCCACCTGAAAATTCAATGGTTATAGCTTAATTTTCAGGTGGGAAAGTTGAGTAATTAAAAAAAGGAGAACGAAGTTAATCTGCCTGCTCTATTATGCCAAAGCCACCGTCGTTTCTTCTATATACGACATTTACCTTGTTGTCATCAGGGTTTTTAAATATGAAGAAGTTATGTCCGACCAAATCCATCTGCATAATAGCCTCTTCTTCAGTCATATGAAGATAATCAAATGATTTTCTTTTTACAATCTTGGACTCTTCCATAGACTCAGGAAGTGCAAACTCATCAAAGTTTTCGACATTTTCAAATCTTATAGTTTCATTTCCCTTATCCTGTAATCTAGTCTTATATTTTCTAAGCTGTTTAGCAAGCTTGCTGACAACTTCATCAACGCTACTATACATATCGTAATCACTTGCCTCAGCACGCATAACGGCTTTATTCACCGGTATAGTAACCTCTATACTGCTATGGTTCTTTTTACTAGATACAGTTGCTCTGACGATAACATCGTTTTGGAAGTATTTATCTAGTCTTTCTAATTTTTTTGTAATTACTTCTTTTTGCTTGTCTGATAATTTAATCTGTTTCGCACTTAAAATTATTTTCATAATCTTACTCCTTCCTGCCTTTAGCTACCGTAATAATAGCATTTTAACTAGAAATCTCTTTGGTGCTAGATATATTATACTATATTTACAAAAAGATTGCAAACATTTTCATAAAATTAGAAGTTTATTCTCCTTCTCTTAGTCGCTACATTTTGCACAAGACCTATTGCAAGCATACTCATCATCATGGAGCTACCTCCGTAGCTGACAAATGGCAACGGTAGACCTGTAACAGGCATTATGCTAAGAGCCATACCGATATTTTGTAAAAATTGGTATATAAACATGGATAAAACACCAACTACAATCAAGCTACCATAGGTGTCAATAGCTGTAGATGCAATCTGAACCATTTTATATAGCATATAGAAATAAAGAGCTATTACTATAAACATTCCTATTACACCATACTCCTCACCTAAAACTGCAAAAATAAAATCTGAGTCACTGACAGATAAAAATCCAAGATTATTTTGAGAGCCTGAAAAAGGGCCTTTACCAAAAATCCCTCCTGAGGCAATAGCAACCAGTGACCTAAAAACTTGGTAGCCACCATCTGTAGTGGAGCTGGAGGAGGAAAAAAATGAAGTAAGTCTTTGCATCTGATAAGGTCGTAACACTAGAGGCAAGACATAATTATATATAATAGGTAGGAGCAAAATAGATACAGCTCCAATTTTAAACAATAATTTTAAGTCTATTCCAGCGGCAAACACCATACCGAAAATTATGCAAAAAAATACCATAGCACCGCCAAAGTCCGGTTGTGCCATAAGCAGTAAAATTATAGGCATAGGTATCAATGCGGCTTTAAAAAGCTCAGCTAAGGTATTGAGCTTACCGATATTTTTTTCAAGATATTTTGCAAAAACTACTATACAGCCTAATTTTGCAATCTCTATGGGCTGAAAATCTATAAATCTTAAATCTATCCAACCTCTAGCTCCTCCTCTTTCGACACCTAGTCCGGGGATATATACTAAAAGCATAGAAATGATAGAAAAAATATAAATAGGCTTGGCATACTTTTTTAGCTCATCATAATTTATTAGTTTAAAAAAATATATAAAGGTTGAGCCAATTAAAAATGAAAAAGACTGCACAAATAGCCTTTTCGGACTAGCTCCATCTTGTACGTGTATTGCAGAGGCTATGAGTAAGAGACCTATCAAAAAAAGTACAGTTACAGTAAGCATTAAGCCCTTATCAAAACCTTTGTTTGAATCATCCATTTAGACTTACCTTTTAACAAAACTTTTAAATGGAACATTTGCACTAATTTGTGGCTGTTCTCCGGACTCTGAATCCTTTTGACTAACAATTTCAATTTTAATGTTGTCGCTGTCAATCTCTACATATTTGCTTAAAACATCAATTAAGTCCTTTTTCATGGCGTCCTTTTTTTCCTGAGAAAAGTCGCCTCTGTCATGTATAAGCACTAATTTTAATCTATCTTTTGCTACAGCTTTGGAAGGAGCAGAAGACGATTTGAAAAAGTCAAATATATTCATGGTAGACTCCTTATCTATTTAGAAAAAAATGATTTAACTTTGTCTAGGAAACTTTTTTGCTCTTCCATATTGAGAAACTCTACTTTTTCCCCAGTAATTCTTCTAGCGATATTTTTGTATGCCTTGGCAGCCAGACTGTTTTCATAGTTAATTACAGGTTCACCTTTGTTAGTAGAAATAACTATATTTTGGTCATCAGGAACTATACCAAGTAAATCTATTCTTAGTATGTCCAGCATATCCTCAACATTCAGCATATTGCCGGATTTTACCATGTCTAGTCTTATTCTGTTTACAACTAGCTTAGGGTCGGTAATGTCATTTGCCTCAAGCATACCTATTATTCTGTCGGCATCTCTTACAGCAGATACCTCAGGAGTGGTTACAACAATTGCTTCATCAGCTCCGGCTACGGCATTTTTAAATCCGTTTTCAATACCTGCGGGACAGTCTATAAGCACAAAATCAAATTCCGCTTTTAAATCTTCGCAAAGCTTTTTCATTTGCTCAGGTGATATAGCGTCTTTATCTCTTGTTTGAGAGGCAGGTATAAGATATAAATTTTCAAATCTCTTATCTCTTATGTAGGCTTTTTGTAATTTACATCTGCCTTCAATAACATCGATTAAATCAAATACAATTCTATTTTCAAGACCCATTACCACGTCAAGGTTTCTAAGACCTATATCTGCATCCACGATTACTGTTTTTTTGCCAAGTGTTGCAAGGGCACTACCGATATTGGCTGTTGAAGTGGTTTTACCTACTCCACCTTTACCGGAGGTAATAACTATAACTCTAGACATATATCCTCCAAAATTTATGTTTTTATATCTTAATAGATAATAATTTATATAAATTAAACAAACTCTACTAATATTATTTATAATAGCAAAATTTATTAAATTTTTATTAAGCGAATAAGCATCTGTAAAAAACTAGTCTAAATGCTGAATTTCAATGGCATCTGACTGTTTATCAGCTATAAAAGCCATCTGAGAGCCGGATTTATTTTCAAATGCAGGGGGAATAGCAATAGCTGATGCTATTCTTAATTGTGCAGCCTTAATGCTATGAGCAATGATTAAAGAGTCCTTGTCCCCATCAGAACCCGCCATGGCAAGACCTCTCAAAGTGCCAAGCACTATTATACTACCCTTTGCAGTGAGCTCTGCACCTGCATTTACATCTCCTATGACCACAATATTTCCTTCATATTTGATAGTCGTGCCTGACCTAAGATTGGATTTTATTATTCTAGTTTCATATTCGTTTTTATCTAAGTCAAGCTTTTTTGTAGTATGAGAATATTTTTTTGAAAGCTGAGATTTTTCAACCTTAAAATCTAAATTTTCAGTAGACTGTCCATTTTCTGAGGCAGCTTTTTTTCTTGCTCTAGTTTTAGTGCCACTTGATTTGGCATCTAATTCAAGAGCTTTTTGTTCATATTTGATACCAATATCTTGAGTAATAAAATTAGCTAATTGCTTTTGCTCTAACTTACTAAGATTAGGTGCTGATATGGAGTTTAGGGTGATATCCTTTAGTAAAGTATCAGATTCCAGCTTACTTTTGATTTGATTTTTTGCATTATCTAAAGTATCTGAAAAAACATTCAATAGATATGCCCCGTTTATCAATTTTAATTTAACTAAATCATCAGTATGATTCATTCTTGACCTCCATTGTAATCTTCACTTGGTAATAATAACATATTTTTTTTTATAATTCAACGGAAATGAGTTGAGGTTTTAAAATAAAAATAAGGACATTATAAAATATATAAGAAATTACCGGCTATATAATCTGTATAATAGGATAGCAGACATATAAAATGAAAAATAATGATAAAATTGCCACAAATTTTCATTTTATAGCTTGAATTAAAAAATGCAAAGAATTATAACTTTGAAAAACAGTGGCTATTGTAAACAAGTCAAATATTTTTGACACAAAGCCTATAATATAATTTTGATTATTGTATATCATATTTTTTTTAACAATATATGCGGGTAACCCCATATAATGATTCTATTGTTCCATCATATCTTTTCATCTAATAATGTACATACTGTCTTGTTACATGGTATTTTCTTGCTGCTTTTGCATTATTTTTTTCTTTTATTGCATATTCTATTATTTGCTTGCGTCTTTTCATTCCTTCTGTTATGCTTTTATTCATAAGAAAGCCTCTTTACTGATTTTTATTTTTTACAAATCTTATTATATCAGTTGGCTTTCTTTTTTTATACTTTTTTGTCACAAATCTATTGTAGCATAACAATACCAATAAAACTAAAGATTATAAATTTTATAAGGAGGTAGTATATCTCTGATAGAATTAATACTAATAGACATAACAAACCACTCCTTATTAGATTGATGATGACTATATTTTAGGAGAAAGTGTAAGTTATGTCTATTTTTTTACACTAAAAACTAAAAAATAGTGTCAATGGATTTTATCCATCAACACTGTTTAGTATAGAACCAGATATCTTCATCGTCTTTTTTATTTGCGAAAACAAAAAATGGTAGAAATGTCGACGAATTTGCTACCATGCAGATGACGGCAGTTTATTCATGTGTGAGAGTTCTTGCTGAAAGATTAGTAGGGCTTCCCATTTATTTATATGATAGGTTTATTATTTGAAGTAGATAAGATTCTAAAGGATGAAAATTATTCTAAATATTTCCATATGCGAGATTTTTAGAAAAAATCAAATACCTTCTACACTTAGCAATTCAAGTTTAGGTTTTATTTACTACTTGTGTCGCATTTTATTTTACAGCCTATTATAAAAATTAAATGTAGTGCCTTTGTAAAAATGCATGACCTTATAATATTACAAAAAAGCTATTTGAAAGGCTTTGAAAGTTAAGCCTGGAGTTTTTAAAATGGGAAAAAACCGGCATTTATAATAATTTCAGAACGAAACTTAAGGATATTGCAATCAAAAAGTAAAAGGCAGAAGAAAATTTTTAAGGGTACAAGTTTAGGATAAAAGAACCTAGTGTAATATGGGGATTTGTTTATTTAAAAGCTAAAGATATCATTTGAGTTTAAAATGAAATCCGTATTCTCTTAGAATTGATTTTTTGTAATATTTATATTTAGTCAGTCCTATGAGTAATACCTTTATATTAATCCCTCTTTTTTCATAAGAGATAACTCTCTTGAAAGGGCGGACCTATTGCAAGCTAAAAATTTTGCCAAATCCTCTCTGGATAATTTATTAGAAAATAAGGAGTCTTTACCATATTTGTCTATATATTTATTAATTTTCTCCCTAATCTTAGGTTTAGAATATATATCTAATTTGTAAGTTAAGTATGAAATTTGTTCATTATACAATTTTATAATATTTTCCATAAAAATCGGTCTGCTTGAACAAGACCTTTTATTTTTTTCAAAGATTTTGCTAACATCAAGTGCTAAAACTTCAGAATTTTTTTTTGCGACTATGAATCTATCATCTAGGGAGGAAAAATTCAAAGAAAAAGAATCTGAAGCTTCATAAATTCTATCTATAATTTCTTTATCATCATCTATTGTAGATAAATCAATTCTTCCCTTCAAAACTATACCTGCCTTAAATCCCTTAGAAAAATCATATAGGTATCCGCCTTTACTAAAAACTAAGATTTTATGATCAATACAAGAAAGTATGTGGTGTATAGTACTTTCGTCTAAACCATAAAATAATTTACTTTTGACAATAATTTTTTCCATAAAATCCCCCTCTTTGTTGCTTTTGCAACTGCAATAAAAATTATCTATGTTATTATTATAAACGTAATGATAATTATTATCAAGAAAGAAGAGGAGAAAATGGATAAAAGTAAAATTATTTTTGGACATGATTTTTTAAAGATGCTTGGAAGAACAAGACTCAGACCAGGTGGAGGTCTTATGACCGATTGGTTACTTGATCAGGTACAGATTGATAAAGATATGAAAGTTTTAGAAGTTGCTTGCAATAGAGGAGATAACCTAATAAGAGTTTATACTAAATATAAATGCAAAATAATAGGTATAGACAACGACCAAATTGCCATAGACCAAGCCTTAGAGAATATAAAGCTTCTAGGCTTAGACAAAGAAATTGAAGTTATAAATATGGATGCCTTAAAGTTGGATTTTGAGGATGAAACATTTGATTTAATAATTAATGAGGCAATGCTTACCATGCTTCCAAATGAAGAAAAAGCAAAGGCTCTTAAAAATTATCACAGGGTTTTAAAAAAAGGCGGTTATTTATTAACTCATGATGTTGCAGTGGAAAATGAAAGTGAAGATATAAGAAGGGAACTTTCAAAATTTACAAACATGAATGTGTATCCTCTAACCCTAGAAAATTGGAATAAAGTTTTTATAGAAAATTCTTTTAGACCTTTTTCACAAAGAACGGGTAAGATGATTCTCTTAGACAGAGATACAATCATAAAAGATGAGGGACCGGTTGGGGCTGCAAATTTTTATAAAAAAGCCTATTCAGAAGAAAATAGGGACAGATTTACAAAAATGTTAGAAAGGTCTAAAAATTCAAGCATTTCATATATAGTTTTAGCAAGTAAAAAGGAGGATTAGATGAAAGCTATTAAAAAAAAATCATTAATTTTATGTCTGGCAGTGCTTGCCTTAACAGGCATGACTGCTTGTGGCAATACGAAAACTGAACAAAAATCAGAAAGCAAGGAAGTGATTCAAACTGAGAAAAGGGAAGAAAAGACAGAAGAAACTAAGGATGAAAATAAAAAAGTTAGGGCAATCACAGACCATGCAGGTAATAAGGTAGAAGTTCCGGAGAAAGTTGAAAGAATAGTAATAGATCAGATTCCTATTTTATCTACTTATATGGCTTACCACCATGGAAAGGCTCCGTATATTGTTGGTTATGCGGGTTCTCTTAAGCAAGTAATTTCAAATACAGTATTAAAGGATATAGCCCCAGAGCTTCTTGATAGTCAAAATACAGTTCAAGGTCAATCTGACATAAATATTGAGGAAATAATGAAGCTTAAACCGGATGTTATTTTTTATAATGCTTCAAATAAAGAACATTATGAAACTCTTAAAAAGACAGGGATTCCGTGTGTAGGATTTGCTACAGTTGGTACAAATGGTCCAGCTGATCCAATAGATAGGTACACACAATGGTTAAAGCTCTTAGAAGATGTATTTGGTGAAAGTGGAAAAACAGATGAATTTATAAAAGCAGGTCAAGAAATTGTAAAAGATGTTGAAGAAAGAATTGCAAAAATAGATGATAATAAAAAACCAACCGGCATGATTTTATGGAAATATACTCAAGGTGTACCAATGGTTGCCGGTAAGGGAGTGTTTGGAGATTTTTGGCTAAAGAGAATTGGTGTCAAAAATCTGGCTGATGAAGCAAAAGGTTTTGCTAAAGTTTCTGTAGAACAAATTTATCAATGGAATCCAGATATACTGTATCTTGACGGTCCCGGTCTTCTTGACATTACAACAAAAGATGTATTTGCAAATTCAGTAGAAGGTATTGATTTTTCAAATATGAAAGCAGTCAAGGATAAAAAAGTTTATAACACTAAGCTTGGTATGTGGAATTGGTTTACCCCAAATCCGGATGGCCCGCTTGTACTAGCTTGGCTTGCAAAATCAACCTATCCTGAAGAATTTAAAGACTATGACCTTAAAACAATGATTAAAGATTATTATAAGACTTGGTATAGTTATGAATTAACCGATGAGCAAATTGAGGATATGTTTGATATATGATTAAAAAAATCCTTATCAAAGATAAAAAAATAACAGCAAACTCATATATGATACTAATAAGTCTACCAATATTAATCAGTATTTTGGCACTTGCTATTGGGAGAATGCCTCTAAGCATAAGACAGATTGTAGATTTTTTCAATGCTTATCTAAGTGGTAGGGACTATGACCCCATGCTTGAATCAGTAATAATAAATGTAAGATTACCAAGAATTATTACTGGTCTTTTAGTAGGAGCAGGTCTTTCCACTGCTGGTCTTGCCTTTCAAGGGGTTTTTTCAAACCCCTTGGCAACTCCAGATATTTTAGGTGTTAGTTCAGCTGCAAGTCTTGGGGCAGTAATCGGCATACTCCTATCACTTTCAACCCTATCCATCCAAGCCTTAGCTTTAGTTTTTGGATTAATTGGAGTTGTATTAACCCTATATATAGGCAAGACTAGGACTAAGTCATCTACAATAATGCTTATCTTAGCAGGTCTGGTAGTTTCTTCCTTAACAAACGCCTTAGCATCCTTATTAAAATATACAGCTGACCCTACAGACAAGTTGCCAGCAATTAGCTATTGGCTCATGGGTTCTTTTGCAAGATCATCCTACAGAAACTTAATGCTTTCAGCACCCTTAATAATTTTTGGAATTATTTTAATAAGGCTTTTGATATTCAGGTTAAATGTTATGAGCTTATCGGAAGATGAAGCAAAAAGTTTAGGAGTAAATGTCAGAAAAACCCGACTCATTTTTATATTTGCTTCTACACTTATAACTGCATCATCCATATCAATGTGTGGCCAAGTTGGTTGGATTGGTTTGATAATTCCCCACATGGCAAGGATGATGGTGGGAGCAAATAACACCCACACCCTCCCTTTTAGTATATCTTTAGGAGCAAGTCTTATGGTACTAATAGAAGCTTTATCAAGGACAGTTTCTGTAATAGAACTACCTATATCAGTTCTTACAGCAATTATTGGAGCTCCAATTTTCATAAGCCTAATTAGAAAAACTGGGGGTGGTTTCAATTAAATTAGAAGTAAAAGATGCAGGATTTCATTATTATAAAAATCATGCATTATTTAAGAATTTATCTTTTTGTTTGGATCAAGGTCAGGTTTTATCTATTTTAGGCCCTAATGGAGTTGGCAAAACAAGCCTTATAAGATGTATATGTGATTTCGAAAAATGGAAATTTGGCAAAAGTTATTTGGACGGAAAGGATATTGCATCATTTAGCCGAAGGGAATTATGGTCCAATATATCATACGTTCCACAAAAAAGGTCATTTTCTTTTGAATATTCTGGTATAGATATGGTAGTTCTAGGTCTTGCTAGCAAGATTGGACCATTTGCAAAACCGGGTGCAAGAGAATATGAAAAGGCAGAAAATCTTATGAAAAGCTTAGCTATAGAAAATTTTAAAGATAAGTCATGTTCAGTGATGAGTGGAGGAGAACTCCAGATGGTTCTCATAGCCAGAGCCTTAATTTCAGATCCAAGCTTAATCATATTAGATGAGCCGGAAAGTGGCCTTGATTTTAAAAATCAGCTAAAAATAATTTCATTAATCAAAAAACTATCCAAAATAGACAATATCAGTGTTATTATAAATACTCATTACCCAGCCCACGCTCTTGAAGTAGCAGATAAATGTTTGATGTTAATGCACAATGGTAGACATAAAATAGGCAAGACATCTGATATTATCTGTAAGGGAAATATGAAAGAAGCATTTGGCGTAGAGGTTATACTTGAAAAAATAAAAAAAGATAAGGAAGAATATAATACTATAATACCCATTAGCATAGTAGGTGATTAAAATGAAAAATATTAGTAAGGGAAAAATATTGACAATAGAAAAGGTCATACCCATAAAAGACAATCAAACTATAAGCAAGAAACTTGTAGATTTATATAATCTTCACATCTTACTTATGAGTCTTGACCAAAACACGGACATTTCCCCTGAATTTTCTGCTGAGGAAAGATTATATACTGTTTTAAAAGGCGAGATTAACTTTAATAATGAAAAACTCATAAAAAACGAACTAATACTTTTTGAAAAAAATAAAC
>QWCK01001578.1_pt1 | contig 32465 bp, 25 predicted proteins | sample 1972571 | NCBI WGS metagenome assembly QWCK01 (sample SAMN09866710, study PRJNA288562) | Human gut metagenome isolate term2_stool, whole genome shotgun sequencing... | isolation source: gut | host: Homo sapiens | place: USA: California | reverse complement strand
CCAATGTCATGAATTTCGGCAAGTCCAAGGCAAGGCTCAATCGCGAGGACGGGCCGCGCATCACTTTTGACGACGTGGCGGGACTCAAGGAGGAAAAAGAAGAACTCTACGAGATCGTCGATTTCTTAAGAGAACCCAAGAAATACATCGCCCTCGGTGCGAGAATCCCCAAAGGCGTCCTCATGGTCGGCCCCCCGGGAACCGGTAAAACGTATCTCACCAAAGCCGTTGCAGGTGAAGCGGGCGTGCCCTTCTTCTCCATCTCCGGCTCGGATTTCGTCGAGATGTTCGTCGGTGTCGGCGCATCGCGCGTGCGAGATCTCTTTGCCCAAGCGAAGAAAAACGCGCCCTGCATCGTCTTTATCGACGAGATCGACGCAGTCGGCAGACGTCGCGGCGCAGGCCTCGGCGGCGGACACGATGAACGCGAACAGACCCTAAACCAACTCCTCGTCGAGATGGACGGTTTTGCCACCAACGAAGGCATCATCGTCATCGCGGCAACGAACCGCCCCGACATCCTCGACCCCGCCATTTTGCGACCCGGTCGATTTGACAGACAAGTCTTCGTCGGACTCCCGGACCTCAAGGCCCGCGAGGAGATTCTCAAAGTCCACGTACGCAACAAACGACTCGCACCCGATGTGAGCCTCAATGCGATTGCCAAACGCACGACGGGCTTTACCCCCGCCGATCTCGAGAACCTCACCAACGAAGCGGCCCTCTTGGCGGCACGTCAGAACCTGCCCGCCATCACCGCGGAAATCATGGAAGAAGCCGCGATCAAAGTCGTCGCCGGCCCCGAGAAACGCTCCAAAGTCGTCGTCGAACGCGAACGCGTCTTAACCGCCTATCACGAAGCGGGCCACGCCATCGTCTCGACCCTGCTTCCCAATATGGACACCGTCCACATGATCACCATCGTACCTCGCGGCCGCGCAGGCGGATTTACCGCCTTTTTGCCCGAAGAGGACGTCTCCTATATGACCAAGAAAGGCATGGAGAACGAACTCGTAAGCTACCTCGGCGGACGTGCCGCGGAAGAACTCATCCTCGGCGACATCTCCACCGGCGCTTCCAATGACATCGAACGCGCCACGAGACTTGCGCGCGCCATGGTCACGAAATACGGCATGAGCGAACGCCTCGGCACCATCGCCTACGGCTCCGAAGACGAAGAAGTTTTCCTCGGCAATCAAATCACGCATTCGCGCAATTATTCCGAAGAAGTCGCAAGTGTCATCGATGAAGAAATCAAGATCATCATGGACACCGCGTATCAAACCGCGATGAAACTCCTCTCGGAATACGAGAACGTCCTGCACGCACTCGCCGGCGCACTCCTCGAACGCGAAACCCTGCGCGAGGAAGAATACAAAGCGCTCTTTGCGGAATATCGGAACGGCAAAGAAGCGAAGATTCCCGAAGAACTCGCACGCGCGCTCGAATACAATCGCAATCGCGAGGACACCCTCGGCATCGACAAGATCGAAGACGAAGTCCGCGCAAGCGAAGCCTTCAGCGAAAAAGAACACGACGAATACGAACGTGTCGAAGCGAAGGAACAAGCGCAAGACGAAGAGACGGATGAACCATCCGACGAAGTATAAAAAAAGACCCTGTCCAAGCGACAGGGTTTTTTTGCACGACGGAAAAGAAAACGCGCTTGCGCGAGCCGCAAGAACACAAAAAACGGCGAACCGAAGTCGGAACGCCGTTTTTGTTTGCAGAGAGTTTATGCGGTTTTTTTGTTGTGGTCGGAGTAGAGGCCCGTGAGCATAAGGGCGATGGCGCCGTCGCCGGTGACATTGCACGCGGTGCCGAAGCTGTCCTGCAGTGCAAAGATCGTGAGCATGAGTGCGACGCCGGTTTCGTCGAAGAGGAGGATGCCGGTGATGAGTCCGAGGCTCGCCATGACGGTGCCGCCGGGGATGCCGGGTGCGCCGATGGCAAAGATGCCGAGTAAGAAGATAAAGAGGATCATTGTGCCCATGGCGGGGAGTTTCCCGTAGAGCATGAGGGAGATCGTCATGACGAAGAAAACTTCCGTGAGGACGGAGCCGCACAGATGGATGGTCGCGCCGATCGGGACGGCGAAGTCGGTGACTTTGGGATCGAGGGTCTTCGCTTTGCGCGCGCAGGTGAGCGCGACGGGGAGCGTTGCCGCGGAGCTCATGGTGCCGAGGGCGGTGAGATACGCGGGTCCGTAGTGTTTTAAGACTTCCATGGGATTGGTCTTGGAGATCGCGCCGCCGATGGCATAGAGAATCGCAAGCCAGATATAATGTCCGAGGATGACGATGACGATGACTTTGAGGAAGACGGGGAATTGGTGAATGATGCCGCCTTCGTAGGCAAGTCCCGCAAAGGTCGTCATGATAAATACGGGTAGGATCGGGACGACGATTTTTTGAATGATGGCGAGTAGCATCTTATTGAATTCGATAAAGAGCGCTTCGATCTTTTCGGCTTTGGTCCAGATGATGGCAAGTCCCATGACGATCGCGGTGAAGAGTGCGGTCATGACGGGGAAGAGGGCCGGGATCTCGAGATGAAAGAGGAGATCGGGGAGGGCTCTGAGGCCTTCGGTCTCGGTCACGATATTGAGGCTCGGGATGATGGCATAGCCTGCAAACATGCTCATGATGGCCGCACCGACGCTCGAGAGATAGGCGATTCCAAGCGCGGTAAAGAGCATCTTGTTGGCATTTTCTTTGAGGCCCGCGATGGACGGCGTGATGAAGCCGACGATGATGAGCGGCACCATGTAGAAAATGACTTGGCTGAGAATTTGTTTGACGGTGAGGATGACCTGAATCCAAGTTTCATTGACGGAGACGCCGAGCACGATGCCGATGACGACACCGAGAATGAGTTTGAGGATGAGATAATCCTTTTTTTTCTGTTGAGTCATAAAATAGTTCTCCTTTGGAATGAAATCATGATAAAAACTGGTGAAACACGGCTCCATGGGGTACACTACATAAGTAGGAGGTAGCCATGAAACTTTACGACGATTTGCGCAAGACGATGAAAGATCCTTTTTTCGACGGTCTTGCGGAGCAATACGCATTTGCATTTATCCTGTCCGTGGTCCCGCTCGTTCTCGTGACGGCTCAGATTGCGGCACTCTTCTCCATTTCGAGAGAGCTTCCTGCCGCGGTTACGGCAAGTCCCGTCTATCAGGCACTCGTGTCGATTATCGAGGACGCGGGTACGGGAACGCTCGGCATCCTGGCGTTCGCCATGGTCCTCTGGGGGTCATCGAGACTCCATCTCGTGGTCATTCGGACGAGCGAGTACGTATTTGATTTGCCGAAAGAGGATGCGATTCGCGGAAGAATCTATGCTTTACTCACCTCGATTCTCATTTCTTTCGCGATTACATTCGGCTTTTTCTTCATGGGTATTTTGGGTGAGCTTATCAAACTCATCCCGCAGCCCGAAGGCATGGTCTCGAACATTCTCTCGAGTTTTATCTACGGATTTCGCTGGCTGGTGACGGGCGCGCTCTTCTTTGTCGTCGTGCTCTTGCATGCCTACGGCGGGACCAAATTTCGCGTATCGCTTAAGAGTCTCGTGCCGGGTTCGGCGTTCACGGCGTTTTTTGCCGTGGTGGTGAGTCTCTTCTATTCGCAATATCTCACGTATTTTGCGCCGGCCAATCCGATCTACGGTTCGTTCTCTTCGATTATGCTCTTACTCATCTGGTTCCATCTCCTAGGCCGTGTTTTCGTCGTGGGGATGATGGTGAATCGCGTCTTTTACGAGCGACGGACTACCGCATAGGAATCGAGAGGACGGGGACGGGGCTGTGGTGCAGGACATACGTCGTGACACTGCCGACGAAGAAACGTTCGACGGCGCCGAGTCCGCGGGTGGCCATGACGATGAGGTCCACGTGTTCGTTCGTGGCATAGCTTACGATTTCATCTCCGGCGCGTCCGATGGTCGTGACGGGTGTGACGTCAAAGCCCTTGAGCATTTCCGTGGCGTCTTTGATGACGAGCTGAGCGGATTTTTTCATCGCCTCGACGACGACATTGTCGTAGGCATAATATTCGCTCGTGCGGGGTCGGATATCGACCGCGTGCAAGAGGATGATGCGTGCGTCTTCGTGTTTGGCGAGGCGCTTGGCCATTTCGATGGCTTTTCTGCTGCCTTCCGATCCGTCGACCGGGAGTAGGATTGTGTATTTCATGAGAATTCTCCTTTCCTGTGATATTTGCTAGATACCCGAGAAACGGTTGATTCTAACATGGAAAGCGATGGAGATGCTTTTCGTTTCCAAAGGGAATGGTACAATGGAGGTAGAGGTGACGAGATGATACTGTATTACACGGGGACGGGAAACAGTCTGGCGCTTGCCCGCATCCTCGGAGAAGAGATCGGGGAAAAACCCTTCCCGCTCGCAAAATATTACGAAGAAAAGGCGTGGCCGGTGGAGGACGAGGCGCTCTATCTTGTCATGCCGGTTTATTTTTGGGGTGTGCCGCATTTGGTCGAGGAATTTCTGAAAGATGCGCGGATTGAGTCCGAATATATCGCGCTCATCCTCACGATGGGTTCTTCGACGGGCTATGCGATGCGGGATGTCGAGAGACTTCTCGCGCGTCAGGGCAAACATCTCGACGCGACGGTCGCCGTCCGCATGCCCGACAACTACGTCCTCGCGTTCAATCCGCCCACGGAAGACAAGGCGGAGGCCATTCGCACGGAGGGGGAGGCGTATTTTCGCACGTTCGTTCCGCGACTTGCAAAGAGAGAACATTTTACCGAGGACAAACCCGGTTTCGGACGATTTCTCTATCCCTTGGTGCGCCGTCACTATGATAACGGCAGAAGTACGGCGAAATTCTACGCGAAGAAAAACTGCATCGGCTGTGAAAACTGTAGTCATGTCTGCGGCGTCCACGCGATCGAAATGCGCGAGGAGCGTCCCGTGTGGGTGAAAGAAACCTGCGAACATTGCCTCGCATGCATCCATCAATGTCCCGTCCGGGCGATCGAATACGGAAGAAGGACCAAGAGAAGACGTCGTTATGTGCATCCGAATTTCCGTATGAAACAAAGCGCACGCAGACTCGAGCGGAGGAACCGTGCGTGAAATGAGCGTCGCTTTCGACGAACATCCGTATCTTTCGATTCGGACGGTCACAGTCGGGACGACGCCGATCTATTGGAGCGAATATCTCACGCTCATCTGGGCGATCGAGGGGGATGTCGAGCTCGTCATCGACAACGAGCGCTTTATCCTGCGCGAGGGCTATGTCGATGTCATCAATCCCATGGAACTCAGAGCATTTCACGGCGACGGCAAGAATCGCCTCGTTCTTTTTACGCTCAAACCCGCTTTCTTCGCAAATTTCTACGAAGATGCGATGCGTACATATTATCTGATCGACACCGAAGAGAAACCCGTGACGCGTGCGCACAGGATTCTCTTTTCGTATCTTGCACGCCTTTATTTTGAGTACACGGAGCGTCCGGACGGCAGCGAGAGCGCCATTCACGAGACGCTCTTGTCGCTGTTTTACCATCTTCTCAACAATTTTCACTCGCTCTATTACGATATGGAGCGCGGGAGCGAAGATCAGAGCGAAGTTGAGCGCTTCCACCGCATCGAAAAATTCATCGCCATGCACTATCGTGAGCGTATTCGTCTGGCGGACATCGCCGAGCGCGAGTTTCTCACGCCGTCCTATCTCTCGTTCAAATTCAAGGACGTGCTCGGAGAATCCTTCCAGGACTATCTCTCGCGGATCCGTGCGGAAAAAGCGACCAAATTTCTCCTCTCGACGGACGACGCCATCACGGAGATCGCGGAGGAAGTCGGATTTTCCCATCTGCGCTATTTTGTCGCGGCGTTTGAGAAGCACTACGGCATGCGGCCGGACGAGTACCGTGCGCGCTATCGGGTCGAGGACCTCCCGGAGGAAAAGAAGCTCTTTACCCCCGCCAAGCTCCTCACGGAGAAAGAACTCGCTCCGTATCTCGAGGACTATCCGCGGTTTTTGCGTCGCAGCGTGTTAAAACTCCCGATCGATCTCTCCAAGGACCCGATCGGAACCTACGAAAAAGTCGACACGATCTATCTCGGCGACACATCACTTTTCCTAGAGGAGGAGAATATGAGTCTCGTCCGCGAGGTGCAGAAGGAGATCGGATTCCGCTACGGCATCCTGGATCGACTCTTCACGCGTGACATGGACGTGTACTGCGAGAACGCGGCGCATTTTATCAACTGGACACGCGTCGAGAACATCCTCGATTTTGTGAGAGAGATGGATCTCACGCCGAGGATTCTCACGAACGACGCACCCCCGGAAGTCCTCGAGAATTTTGTCGAGACGTTTTCCGAGATCTACGACATGGACGCGCAGACGATGCTCCTTACCCGGACGCCCGAGGAGGTCATTCTCCCCGTGCAACAGAACGCGCGCTACGACACGGAAGAGCCGATGGGCGCGCTCTTTGACGATCTCTTCCGTAACGGGAAAAAACCGATCCCTTCGCTCGTGGATCACATCGACGAACATACGGTGCTCACGAACGACACATTCTTCGGCGGCGGGGGACTCTACACCGCCAACAGTCTCAACAAACCGCTCTTCTACGCGTGGAAATTCGCCTCGCTCATCGGTCCGGAGGTCCTCATCGCAAAAAAGGGACTCATGGTGACGAAGAACGAGGATTCCTATCAGATTCTCGTCTATGCCGTGCCCGAGACGGAGGGCATCTCCGCGGTCTTAAACGTCCTCGGACTCGACCGCGACTATCACATTACGCGCTTCATTCTCGGCGGCGAGGAGGGTTCGATCCATCGCAAATGGGAGCAACTCGGCTCTCCCGAGCGCATCGACAACGACCACTGGTATCTTCTCGACGAGTACGTGCATCCGCGCATGGATTTTTTCTATGCGGAGCGATCCTTCGTATACCCGATATTTACAAAGATTCAAAAAAATACGGCGATCTTATATCTTTTTGACGAAGTCTAAAATGTACAATTCTACGATTTATGATTTTTCGTGATTTGTAAGAAATCGTGAATTTGTTCATAAAAAGGGACGCGCATGTCCATGCAATTTTGCCTCCGAGTCTCTAGAATGAGACTGTATGGAGGTGTGACCGATGGGCACGCGTTATGAAAAACAGAATATGACCAAAACGCTCATTTTGTTCGCACTGCCGATCATCATGGAGCTATTGGTCTTTGAACTTTACAATTTGGTCGATACATTTCTTGCGGGACGTTTCGTCGCCGACACGGCGATCGCGCCGATCCTCGTCGTCTATCCGCTGCAGAGACTCTACGGAGCCTTGGCGGTCCTCGTGGGCGTCGGGACGTCGACAATTCTTTCGCGCCATATCGGCTCGGGCGACAAGGATACTTTTGCCATTGTCCGCACGGGTGTGATCGTCATGCTGAGCCTGACGCTACCGATTACGCTGGTGAGCCATTTGGCTCCGGAGCGCGTCTTGACGCTTCTCGGCGCAACGCCTGATATCCTCGTTCCTGCGACCTATTATCTCAAGAATGCGACGGTCGGCGCGGTTTTTCTATCGATGACCACGTATCTCGCCTATGTCCTGATTTCCTACGGCAATACGACGCTGTCGCTCTTTGCGACCTCGATGGGTGCGATCCTCAATGCGGTTTATTTCTTCGCATTCGGCGCGAATGCGCATGCGGTTGCACTTTCGACTGCCGCTTCGCAGATCACGGCGTTTGTCTATATTGCATTCACCTTTATGAAGAAGATGCGCACGATTCGCTTTCGACTTTTCGGTCAAACCGAAATGCAGATTGCGTGGCCGATTCTCGTGGGCGGATTCTCCGCGTTTCTCATGGAAGCGGAGGAGTCCTGCGTCATGCTGATCCTTAACCGTATGTTCTCTGCGTCGACGGGGACACACGGCATCATGGTGCTCGGCATGGTCATGAAAGTCTATATGTTTATCTTTGTCCTGCTCTTCGGGATCGTCTCGGCGATGCAGCCGATTGCCGCGTATTATTTCGGTGCGGAACGGAGAGACAAACTTCTCGAGCTTCTCTCGAAGACCTTTGTCATCGGACTCATTGCCGCCACATCGATGTGGGTTCTATTCCAAATCTTCTCAAGAGAAATCATCTCGGCCTTTGTCCGCGACCCGATGCTCATTGAGGAGAGCGCACGTGCGTTGCGCATCGTCGTCATGGTATTCCCCATCGTGACGGTCTATTATCTCGGGATTTTCTTCCTGCAAGCCAAAGGCGAAAACAAGACGACCCTGATCGCGACGACCTTGCGTCTCTTCGGCGTGCTCTTGCCCGCAATCTTCTTCTTCGGGAAACAAGACGCCAATTTGATTTTCTGGGCATATCCGCTCACGGATTTCATTGCATCCGTCGCCATGGCCAAATATCTCTACGACGATCTTGCACTCGCGAAGAAATGGAAAACGGCGGAGAACTATTTCCACCTGTTCTAGAATATGAAACGCCCTCTCATACGGAGGGCGTTTTTTTGTGTCCTCACACGGCGCGTAAAATTGATTCAACCGCATAAGAAAAAAGCATCTGTGTTTTTTGGACGATTTTTTGATTATTTTTGATACGATAGAAGAAATGAAGATAATTGTGTTGACGATGCGGGACATCTAATCAGCATCTTGGATGAAACCTTTTTGCTAATCAGCATGATGTTTGCATTATATCTATTTTGAAACGAGGGATATCGAAGATCGCGTACTTTACATAAATAGGAAGATTGGTGGATGTCCGAGCAACATTTTAACGGTGCAATGACTCTCCAGTAAATAAAGTGAGGATGGTACTAGTATGTTCGACGTGAAGCTGAAAGATCAAATGGTATGACTGGCGCAAAAGCACTTGTAAGAACTATTACAAAGAAGTAAAGCGATTATTAGCGCACACATAATAAATATTTTCCTTTAAGTGAAACTTGAGGCACTCCAATTGTTCAAGAATTCTAAACAGCTTGATGTAAGGCGATTGAGTGGCTTTTCGCAAAATAAAATATTACAATATTGATGTGATTATATCTCCTGTATATTGCATTCAATAATAATTTGCCATCCGCTTTGACCCCCCCGTTTACTGAGAGACTGATCATACTTATCTTGTATAAGTTGGGCCTGTGCGATACAACTCCAAGCATATGAGCCATTACATTGTAAATCTGAATCAAACTCTGAGCACAATAGGGCACTTGCTTCTGCAGGACGTATTGTGAATCGGCAAGCCTTGGAAAAGTGTAAGGAAAGGAATACCGTGAATAGCAAGCCCCTTTTTCCGTAGAATCGCAAATTATCTGGAGACAATCAAGACAATGGAAAGAGAAAAGCGGTTGAAACAGTAGACTTAATGATCTCGAGCGTGGACATTATTTCAAATCAAGAAACGGTAGGAGGATATTCTATGAAAAAAACCATTGTAACGATTACCTGCGATAAAGAGGCATCGATCTATCATGGAACTCAACTGCAAGAACTATTTAACGATCGCATTTCCGTCTTCAGCTATACGGCCGATGAAATTCTTTCCTCCAGGATTCCGAAAGCTGATCTGTATTGTATTACTACTGATGCGGCAGAGTTGTTACCTGACTTCCATGAACAGATTCCAGCCGATGCGCAAATTGTTTTGTTTTTTGTCACCTACTCCAAGCGGATGTTAGCCAAGCTAAACGAGATTCCTGTGGGGACAACCGCACTTTTTGTTAATCTCAGTGAAAAAATGTCCCAGGAATGCATCACAAGCCTTAATCAGCTGGGCGTTAATCATCTGAAGCTCCGACCTTGGTATCCTGGGGCTGATCCGCACCTTTTAGAAGGGGTTTCTCTCGCTATAAGTCCTGATGAAGTCCGTTACGCTCCATCCGAGGTTAAAACTGTAATAAACCTTGGACAACGTGTGATTGATTGTAGTTCAGTAATGGAGATTATTCTTAAACTGCGATTCTTTGATCTCTTAGAAGCTCCCCATATAAATTCTTATCTATCTTCTATAGCCTCCAACAGCTATAGCGTGGATGAGTTGCTTAGTCGCTCACTCCGTTTGGAGTCAAGTTTTCAGAGCCTCATTGATGTTTTAGATATTGGTATCATCGGAATCAACGAAACAGATGATATTTTTGTATACAACAAAAAAGCTGAAAAGCTCATTGGCTTTTCTCTTAGCGATGCCGTTGGAAAACGGGCGGATACTATTGTTCCGTTTCTCCCATTTGCAGAATGCCGAAGAAGGCATCTAACTATAAATGATCGTCTGATTCGTTTTCGCGGGATGCCACTTAATATTAGCGTAATACCAATTACGAGACAGGGAAAGCATATTGGAGCAATTGCCGTATTTCAGCATTTTGGTGAGGAAGAAGACAGACAGCACAAGCTGCGTTGCCAGTTGATGGATAAAGGGCATCAGGCTAAATATACTTTTGATGATATCATCGGCAAGAGCCCCGCTATTTGCAAGGTTAAGGACATTGCTAGAAAGATGGCTCGCACGAAATCATCCATTCTTATTACTGGAGAGAGCGGGACTGGGAAGGAGCTTTTCGCCCATGCCATTCACAATGCTTCAGACAGAAAAAATGGTCCATTTATTGCCATTAATTGCGCGGCTCTTCCAGAGAATCTTTTGGAAAGTGAATTGTTTGGCTATGTGGAAGGTGCTTTTACTGGTGCAAAAAAAGGTGGGAAAATGGGCCTTTTTGAATTCGCTCATACCGGAACTCTGTTTTTAGACGAAGTGGAAGGCATGAGCCCACTTTTACAGATTAAACTTCTTAGAGTGATACAGGAACATGAAATTACCAGAGTAGGAGATAATCGGCTCATTTGCGTGGATGTGCGCCTCATTGCAGCCACCAACGAAAAACTGAATTTGCTCGTAGAAAAAGGGCTCTTTCGCCAAGATCTTTACTATCGCCTCAATACTCTTCCTATCACATTGGCACCACTAAGGGAACGACGTGAAGACATCTTGCCTCTCATGCGAGTATTTCGTCAGGAACTAGATAGTCATTTTACTCTATCTCCTGATGCAGAGTTGATGCTTTTAAATCACTCATGGAAGGGCAATGTCCGTGAGTTACACAATTATGTGGAATATTTCTCGTATTTGGATCAAGAATTCATTGAACCAGAAGATTTGCCCCCGGGGTTCTATGAAGAATCTGTTTCCGCTAGAGTTGGTGCGCATGTAGACAATACTGTTTATGCGAATGAGGAACAGCTATTTCAAAGGATGGTAGGTAAGCAGAAAACGAATTGTCTTTTTCTTCTGAAGACTTTAGCTCAGGGTGCCGAGTTAGGGATCTCCATGGGTCGAAACTATCTCGGACAAAAAGCGAAGGAATTAGAACTTCCTTTGAGCCAGTATGCCATTCGTAAACTCCTCAAGACGCTGGAAGAGATGGATTATATCATCATATCCAAGGGAAGGCGTGGCACCCGAATCACAGAAAAAGGTCTTCACTTTTTGCAACAATACGACAAGATATTGTAAATGATTATAATTGGATGTTAAACTGGAAGACAAACAATCCATTAAAGCGCCCAATTGACATCCAATTATTAGACAAGTGTATTTTGATCATTTTTGCATGTGGAGCTTTTTATTGTTTTCTAGGACTTTTTTATTATTTTTGAAGATTAATCAATCTTGGCACGACTATTGCATTATAAGAATTGAATAGGTGATGATATCGTTTATGATCCGGATCGTAATTTTGATGCTTTCGCCTGATTTGATTTTTGTTATGCCACAAGATGTGAAGTATTTCACATCTAATCAAGATTGCAGGAGGTCTATATGAATAGTGCAACTCAAAAAAAGTCCATATGGGAAAGTTATCGTTTTCCAATTTTATTGATCAGTTCCATTATTATTGGATCCATTATTGGTGTCGTCATGGGAGAAAAAGCCACGTCCTTAAAGGCTTTTGGTGATATTTTTCTCAACCTAATGTTCACCGCGATCGTTCCTCTCGTATTTACAACTATTGCCAGTGCGGTAGGAAATATGTTGAACATGAAGCGTCTTGGAAGCATTTTGGGAAACATGATGCTGGTATTCGTTGTAACTGGTGTCATTGCAGGGATATTAATAATCGCTGCTGTTACCATATTTCCACCTGCACATGGAGTGGATATTGCGGTTGAGGCAGTTGGCGAACTAGAGAAAGTAAACTTATCTGACGCCATTGTTAATGCCATTACCGTAAACGACTTTTCTGGAATCCTGTCCCGCAAAAACATGCTTCCATTGATTATCTTCTCCATTATGTTTGGCTTCTGCGTAAGCTCCTGTGGGGGCCAAGAAAGTTATCTCGGAAAGCTCTTAAACAATCTTTCTGAAGTTATGATGAAATTTATTGATATTATTATGTTGTATGCGCCTATTGGCTTGGGTGCTTATTTTGCCAATCTGGTAGGTGAGTTCGGTCCTCAGCTCCTCGGTGCATATGGTCGTGCAATGTTGGTTTATTATCCATTGTGTATTTTCTACTTTATTGTATTCTTTACCTTGTATTCTTACTGGGCGGGTGGCAAGAAAGGGGTCAAAATTATGTGCAAGAACATTCTTCCCCCAACTGCAACATCGCTCGCCACTCAGAGTTCTGTAGCCACACTTCCGGTGAATCTAGAAGCTGCTAAAAAAATCGGCGTGCCAAAAGATATCCGTGAGATCATTCTTCCAGTGGGTGCCACCATGCATATGGACGGAACTGTATTTGCTAGCATCTTAAAAATCGCTTTCTTGTTTGGCATATATGGAAAACCATTTACAGGTTTTGGAACTTATGCCTCTGCAATGCTAATCGCAGTAATGTCAGGTGTCGTAATGTCTGGCGTTCCTGGGGGTGGCCTAATTGGCGAAATGTTGATTGTAAGTTTATATGGTTTTCCAGCAGAAGCATTCCCAATGCTTGCAACCATTGGATTTCTAGTGGATCCCATTGGCACCTGCATTAATGCAACAGGTGATACTATCGCCTCCATGATGGTTACAAGATTAATTGAAGGGAAAGACTGGCTTGAAAAGAGATTGCAATCTGGAGAGGTAACACAATAAATATAAAGGGGCATTAATTATGACCATTAAATTTCAATTAGAGCGGCGTCATTATCCCGTGCTAGAACGTTATGCATACTTAGACTCCTCTACTACTGGCATAATTCCACAGTATGCTTGCGATGCCATGTGCGCATATTTAAGAGAGCGCAGTGAACTGGGAATGGACATTCAGACGTACCATGAACAATGGGAATTTGCAGATCTTGTCAGATGTGAGATCGCGCAGATGCTTGGTGCAGAAGGCGGACATTCTATTGCTTACGGCCAAAACTCTTCTACAATGTTTAACTTGTTTTGCAATGGCTTACAACTCAGAAGGGGGGATAATGTCGTTCTATATGAAACAGCTTTCCCCGCTATGACTTATCAATGGTTGAATCTTCAGAGGTTACTAGGCATCGAGCTTAGAGTAGCAAAGGCTGAAAATGGGCAGATTACGCCAGATGCACTTTTCGATTTAATTGACGAGCGCACCAGGGCCGTGACCGTTTGCCATGTAGATAGTGGAACGGGCTATCGCCATGATTTGAAGACCATAGGAAAGTGGTGCAGAGAAAATCATGTTCCGTTTGGCGTAGATGCCACTCAATCGTGTGGAGCAATGCAGATTGATGTTCAGGACATGAAAATTGATTTTCTTACATCCTCTGTTTACAAATGGCTTCAGGGCGTACAAGGGCTTGCTTTTGCCTATGTTTCTCCATCCTTTATGCCATTTCTCCTTCAAACCGAAATGGGGTGGGCAAATGTAAGAGACCGGATTAACGGCAATCCATTTAACTTAGACATTAGCCAAACTGCATGCCGTTTTGAGAACGGAGGCCTTCCAGCGCCAGGACTTTATGGCCTGACAGAGGTGTTGCATACCTATATGCGTCTAGGTGCTGAAGATATTCAAAACTACATCCTAGATTTGTCTGAATATTTACACCAGAGAGTGAAGGAAACGCCAGGCCTTTCCATGGCCTTTGAGTATGACCGAAACCATAGTTCTAACCTTAATTTTATCGTGATACCAAAGGGGCTTGAACTTTCTGACCGTATTTTGAGGAATGCAGGAATTCGTGCCAAAATTGGGTCAGGTTTAATTCGTGTTGGCATTCACTATTTTAATAACAAACGCGACATTGACCGACTTGTAGATTTTTTAAAGAACTACATGAAAGAAACTGAGGTGACCAGCAATGAATGAAGTATTAAGTGGAAAAATTAGTGATCTTCCAATGATCGATCCAGGCGCTCATATGCTTGGTGGGGAAAAGCGGATTGTATTTGGCCCAGAGCGTTTCTGCGACACGCACGTAATGCGTTGCTTTACCTTAAAGCCAGGTGGTATGGCTGCCAACAATCACCACCCATGGGTGCATTGGTTTGTTTGTATTTCCGGGCATGGTAAATTCCAGATTGAAGATACCATCTACGACTTGGAAGCCGGGACATGGGTATTCGTACCATCGGAGTTTTCTCATGGTTTCTGGAATACATCTGAAACCGAAGATCTCATAACCCTATGTACCGTAACAGTAGAAGGCGATCAGGATCCATTAGCCTTGACAAGAGGATGTTAAAAGGAGGACTTATGGCAATTAAAACATACCGTGCACTAGCCACGTATAAAGGAAACTTAAAGGTTCAAGCCTCTGCAAGAGATTTTTCTTTATTGATTGACGAACCGGAGGAAAATGGAGGAGAAAATCAAGGCATGAGTCCTGTGGAGCTACTCCTTTGCAGCCTAGGAACCTGTCAGACGATTACAACAATCATCTACGCAGATTTCTATGGAATCCCCATCGAGAATCTGTCTGTGGAGATTGAAGGCGATATGGATTCTGACGGTTTCTCTGGAGCTGATCCAAGTCAACGCTCTGGATTTCAAAAAATTCGTTCGATTTTTCGTATGAAGAGCAACGCGCCTAAGATGCAGTTGATGCAGTTAATCAAAATGGTTGAATCAAAATGCCCTGTGGGTGACAGTATTGGTCATGGCGTAGAACTAGAACCTGCAGAGCTCATTCAGGAGTAAACTATCAGAAAAGCAGTTTACCATATAAAAGGAGCACCGGATATGGAAATCAAAATGGGTCCCATCATGGGAAAATCATCTGCTATTGTTGGATCTGTGGAAGTTCGACCCGGACAATCAGTTAGCGCAGGACAGACTCTTGCCCAAGTGGAGACGGGCAAAGGAAGCCGCCCTATTAAATCTCCCTCAGATGGTCAGATCACAGATATCCTCTGTCAAGTTGGAGATTCCGTCTGTTCTGGGCAAAAGCTTTTTCTACTCCAAGAGCTGTCCTCCGATGAGCTCAATCAAAAAGAACCTATAACAACGGATCTCTTTGTCATAGGTGGAGGTCCAGGAGGCTATGTAGCTGCCCTATATGCTGCCAAGCAGGGTCTATCCGTGACTGTAGCTGAGAAAGGACTGTTGGGTGGCACATGCTTGAATTGCGGGTGTATCCCCACAAAGGCCTTGATCCAGGCTGCCAAGCTATATCAAGCTGCAAGAGAGGCTAAGGGATTCGGCGTTCTTACGACGGATGTTATACTGGATCCGAAAGCGATATTTGACCGTAAGGATCGCATATGCGAGGAACTGAGAGAGGGTATCGAAGGACTGCTGCAGAGCAATCGTATTACCATACTCAAGGGTAGCGCTCGTCTAATGGGAGAACATACTGCATCAGTAAGGCTCTCAGAAAGAGAACAGGAAATCACATTTCAAAACGTGATTTTAGCGACGGGTTCCCAACCATCGCTCCCCCCATTCCTTTCAAAAGACGGTGCTTCAACGGCAGCTGTCATTGACAGTGAGAAGGCATTGAGTGCTGGTACATTTCCACGCTCTGTTGCCATTATCGGAGGCGGGGTCATTGGCATGGAGTTCGCATTCTTATACAAGAATCTAGGGGCTCAAGTGTATGTCCTTGAATATCTGAATCAAATTTTGGGGAATGTAGATTCAGATGTAGCGGAGGCAATTAAAAAATCAGCTCTGGAGCGCGGAATTCATATTTACACTGATGCGAAGGTGACCAGTCTCTCTGAAATGGATTCTGGGCACACGATGGTGGCCTTTGAACATGATTACACAACGCATACGTTGGCAGTAGAAACAGTCCTGACTGCTACTGGACGCAAACCAGTGACAGAGGGGCTTGGTCTTGAAAAAATTGGGGTTTCTCTCACTGAGCGTGGTGCTGTTAAGATTGATGATTCAATGGAAACCAATATTCCTGGCATTTATGCCATTGGAGATATTACAGGAAAGCTCCCATTGGCCCATGTCGCATCTCATCAAGGCATTGCTGCAGTAAATGCAATCTGTGGCAAAAGCCACGTTTTGGATTATGATGCTATTCCGGGTGTAATTTTCACAAGTCCCGAGGCTGCTTATGTAGGGAAGACAGAAAAACAATGTAAAGAGCTTAGAATTCCCTTTAAGGTTAGTACATTTCCATTCGCAGCTAACGGCAAAGCAAAGATTATGGAAGAGACCGAAGGGTTTGTAAAACTAATTCGAGCAGAAGAGAGTGGAAAGATTCTAGGGGGTGCTATTGTAGGTCCTGATGCTTCTGCTTTGATTAGCACCATTACCGCTGCCGTCCATATGGAGATGACGGATTTAGATTTAATCGATATGGTATTTGCACACCCAACTACCTCGGAAGCTATCTATGAGGCGGGACTGGGCCTTTCTATTGGGCCTCTCCATTATAAGAGGTAAGCCATGAACCGAATCATTGTGTCGACTGAACACGATCCCTATCAAAATTTGGCTTTGGAGGAGGAACTATTATTCACTTCCCATGAGGGCATTTGGCTTTACCTGTGGCAGAATCAAAAGACAGTAGTCATTGGACGAAATCAGAATCCTTATTTGGAATGCAATCTTTCCTATATGAATCAAAAAGGAATCCGACTGGCCCGAAGACTATCCGGCGGCGGAGCCGTATATCACGATTTGGGAAATTTAAATTACACATTTCTTGGGAAGGAAGAGGATTTGAACCCTAAGCGTCAAATACAGCTTCTTTCTCGTGTATTACGCTCATTTGGAATCGCATGTACTTTTTCCGGCCGCAATGATCTGCTTTGTGCAGGCCAAAAATGCTCAGGTCAAGCATATTACTATGAGGATGGCTTTGGCTATCATCATGGAACACTTCTAATTGATATTGATTTAACAACCATGGAACAAGCTCTAACGCCATCCAGTCTCAAGTTGGAAGCAAAAGGGATATCTTCGGTTCGAAGTAGGGTAGTGAACTTAAAAGAATTGTCTACATCCGTCACAACAGAGAAGGTCGCTCATCGTTTGATTGAATACTTTGCTGAAGAATATGGAAATAAAGCCGATGAATGTAGTAAAGACCCATTCAAAGATCTAATTATCTGGGATTTCAAGGCGCATTTGCCGAAAAAAACTACTGAATATTCATCATCTAGATGGCTTTTTGGGAAATGTCCAGATTATGAGGCTACAATGGACCTGCAAACGGAAGCCGGTATTTTTCGGCTGCAGGCTAGGGTGGAAGCAGGCTTAATTCAGGAGGCGTTCCTATCTTCTGATTCTTTAGATCCTATTGCGGTTCAGAATTTGGAGAAAAAATTGGTAGGCTGTCTTTTTGAGGAGAAAGCGATTAGGGAGTGCTTAATTACAGCCTCCGGTACTTTGCTCACCTAGATACGACTACAGAACCGTCATCTTATATGAAGAATAGTATGACATAAAATTGGCATATCCGGTTAAGGAGGAATTTATCATGGATATATACGGACGATTAGAAGAACTTGGAATCATGATTCTATCTGCAACCCCAAAGGGTGGTATATATAGCCTTGTCCAGCCATATGGCGACCATCTGCTGTACGTATCAGGGACTGCTCCACACAACGGTATCGATGAGAATATGTGTGGTAAGTTGGGGGCGGAGTATAGCATTGGGGAAGGACAGGAGGCAGCTAGGAGGTGTATGATAAACATTATTTCCAATCTGCATTATGAACTTGGGGATTTAAATCGAATCAAGAAATTTGTAAAGATTTTGGGGTTTGTGGCATCCACGCCCAACTTTTATGATCATCCTCAGGTAATCAATGGTGCTTCTCAGTTGTTGAAGGATGTATTTGGTGAGGAAGCGGGCCTTCCAGCACGTTCTGCCATTGGTGTTGCCGTTTTGCCGTGGAATATACCTGTAGAGATTGAATGCATCGTTGAGTTAAAACGCTGAATTATATTATTAAGAAAAGCGTGTGAGTAGTTCGACCAAATTTAAAGGCACCATTGGGATGGTCGTATTATCCATAGTTTTGAATTTCGCCAAAAAATCACACTAAAGTCGCCTTGAGGCCTCTAGAAGAATGCAGGTTCATCTTTACTGTTTCCGTTCTTGAAGTAAGCAGGAAATCCTTGTTTAGACGGGGATCCCGAGGATCTTTTGCACAAAACACATCAATCAAACCTCTATGTTAAATTGCGTTGTAGTCTAACAAATCAAAAATGACAGGAGGTTTTTTTGTGTCCTCACACGGCGCGTGTGATACAATCGGGAGAAAGGAGGGGCGCACATGAAACGCTTGACGGGTACGCCGCGTGAAAATGAAAAATATATCGAGGAGATGATTCGCGAACACGACGCCGCGGGTCGGAAGCTTACGATTCTCGTGCCGAGTGAATACACGCTCGAGACTGAGAAGATGCTCTTTCGCGTGACGGGTGCGAAGGCGCTTTTCGATCTCAGCGTTGCCAGCACGGAACAGTTCGTCTCGCGTCTTACGGGCGAGCGTCCGTCGGAACTGCCGGCGGCACTCGTGCGCATGATTCTCGGTCGCGCGCTTGGTGAGACCGAGCTCTATCACGGGCTCGTGAGCGAAGGCGTTGAGCTCAGTCTCGCCGATTTTGTGAGACGCTGGCGCGAAAATAATCCGCGCGTTTCTCTCCCCGAGGTGCAGGGCGGGGCGCTTTTGCGTGAAAAAATGGCGTGTGCGCGTACGGCGATGGAGGCGCTCTTTGCCGCTGAAAAAGATCTCCTATCCTACGAGACGCTTCTCGAGGAGGCGACGACGATCGTCCGCGAGATGCCCCGGACGGACGAGACGATTCTCGTGCGCGGGGTGAAAGAAGGCATGAAAGAGCGCACCTTTTTCCATGCGCTCGATGAAAAATTTGATCTCGTGATCGAGACGGACGATTCGAGTGTGGATTATCGCGATGCGGAGATTCTGCCGCTCCCGACCGTCTCTCCGACCGTGCGCACGGCGGATGTCTTCGAGATGCCCACGGAGGCGTGGGAAGAAGTAGCGGCTTGGATCCTCGAGGATCTCAAGCGCGGGATTCCGCCGGAAGAGATCACGGTGCATGTGAGCGATCTCGACGGCAATCTCGATGAAGCCGGGCGGATTTTTGCGGAATTCGGCATCAATTTTGCGCTCGACAAAAGACACCGCGCGGAGGAATTTCCGATTGGGCGATTCTTCCACGGGGCCCTCACTGTCCTCAAAGATCGGACGGCGCTCTCGCTCGAGGTCTTCACGCATTTGCCGTACGGGAATGCGCTGAAATTCGCGGATACGGATCTTCAAAAAACCTTTCTCGACGAAACGACGCCGATCTTCGGGCCGTATTTTGCCGTGCTCGACAAGGCGGAGACGTTCAGCGAGGTGCTCCAAATCTATACGGACCTTCTCAGGGAACCGATCTTTTTTGACGCGATTACGGACGCGGGTGAGGAGAACGAGCGGATCTGGAATTTGCACCTTGCGGAACTGCGCGCGTACAAATCGCGTTTCGGCGCGGAAAAAATCTCCGTCAAGGACGCACTCGAGAGAATCTTATCGGGGCTCCAACTCCTCGACGTGGGGGTGCTCCCGATTGAGGGGAATCTCGTGCGACTTACGAGCATGGGGCGCGTCCTCGGCACGGCGAAAGTGCGCTATCTCATCGGGCTCGACGAAGAGGCGATGCGCGAGAGCGATGCGCGGTTTTTCTTCGGGTACGACGAGATCAGGGAGGGCGCGATTGCCATTCCGGGTGCGGAGGAGAACGATCGCGAAGCGGAGAGGGAACTCAAGAGACTTCTCGAGTCTGCGGAGCGCGTCCACATGACCTGTGCGCGGAGGGAAAAGGGCCGGACGGTCGTGCCGCATGCCGCGATGAAAGATCTCCCGTCGCACGGCCTCGTGGGGAGCATCAGTTATGCGCGCGGACTTTTTGAACTGCCGCGGGAGAAGCGCGCGGCGTGGATGGCGGCGTACGGGAAAGAAAGCGTGCGTCGGAGAGAACGGGTGGAGGAGATCGAACGCGACGCATCCGATGGCATCGCGACGACGGCGCTCGAACAGTTTGCGCGCTGTCCGTATCGCTATTTTGCACGCTACGAACTCGGTCTCGATACGCCCTTCGATCTCTTCGGTCGCGCGATGTACGGGACGATTCTGCACGCGCTCTTTGCGGCGTACACCGCGGAACGACGAAAGGGAACTGTGGACATCCCGACGTTTGCACACGGTTTTTTTGAAACATGGCGGAGCGAAACGGAGATCCCGGAGCCCCAGAAGGACGCGTATGAGACGTATCTTACGCTCTACGAAGAAGCGGGTGTACGCGCGCTGGTGCGCATCGAGGAGATGCTCACGCAATCGGATCTCACGGTCGTAGCCGAGGAGCGTCCGTTTACCGTAGACATGCCGAACGGCATGCGCGTGGTAGGTCGCATCGATCGCATCGACGAAACGGGCGCGGGAAAACTCGTGATCGACTACAAGACGGGCGCGAAGGCCTTTTCCGCAGAGAGCGCCGAGGCCCTCCGGGACGCGCAACTCATTTTCTATCTCGCGTCCATCGCGCCGGAAGAACGCGCGGGGGCGGTCTATCTCCCGATCGGCGAAGGGAAATTCTCGGGATTCTTGGCGGAGGACGACGACATGCTCACGCGCGTGGAAAAGACGCCGGGCACGAATCTCGGTCAGGGATTCTACACGGCGACGGGCGCACGTTCGAGAAATATGCAGGTCGCGACGCGCGAGGAAGTGAACGCAGTCGTGGATTTTTTACTCGGACGCGCCGAGAGGCTTCTCGAAGCGTATCGCGCGGGCGATGTCACGGCGAAGAAAGAAAAAATCGCCGGCGCCATGAGCTGCGACTACTGTCCTTATGAAGCGCTCTGCGGCACGGGCGACGAGCCTTTCGTCGAGGGCGACAAAATTTCCTGGCGCGAGCTCGTGAAGAAAAGCGTGGAGGGAGCCCATGGTTTTTCGGAAAAAGAATGAGGAAAAGAAGAAACAAAAACCGCGCACGAAGAAAAAGCGCGAACTTTTTTTCGAGGACGAACCGTTCACGCTCGAGGAAATGATTTTCTACGACGAGATCATGGACGACGAATAAAAAGGGATGGCAAAAGATGACAAGACCGCGCGATGCGGTCTTTTTTCATCTCGGTAAAACTGTGCTACAATGAACGTAGATTGGGGGAAAACGATGCGCTACACGGACGAACAGGAGAAGATTCTCGATAGCGACGCCAAGACGATCCTCGTGCGCGCAAGTGCCGGCACGGGCAAGACTTTTGTCATGATCGAGAAGATTGCGCGGCTCTTGGAGGAAGGCGTGCCCATCGAGAAGATGCTCGTCATCACCTTTACGGAGAAAGCGGCGACCGAGATGCGGGAACGACTCGCGGCGAAATGCGAGGCCTCGGACGATCCGCTCCTTTTGCGTGCCAAGAGATCGCTCATGAGTGCGGACATCTCGACGCTCCACGCCTACGCGGGGAAAATGGTCCGCCGCTACGCGTATCTCCTGGGTACGGCGCCCGATCGCGCGGTGCTCCTGCCGAGCGACGCTGAACTCATGGCGGCACGGGCGATGGAGGACACGCTCCGGGCCTACTATCGCGACCGCAAGGCCGTCGAGCTCCTGCGTTATCTGGGCGCGAGCGAGAAGAGGCTCACGGATCTCATCACCTCCATGGACCGATTTTTGTGGGAGGGCGGCGATCCGAACGCGCTCATGCCCTACGCGGACGGTGCGTCGCTTCGAGCGGCCCTCGTGGACGCGGCGAAAAGGAATCTCGCGGACGCCGTCGCGGATTACGACGAGCTGATCCTTCTGCTCTCGGACGGACCGCGTCTCGTGCAGATGGAAGAGGAACGCGCAATGCTCGACGCGTTTTCGCGGACGGTCGGGACCTCGGACGAGGTGCGCCCCGACTTTCAACGCGCGAAACCCGTGAAGGACAAGGAGATCGCAAAGATCCTCAGCGACAAGCGCAATGCGGTGAAGAAGATGCTCGACGACATCGTCATTCCCGACGAAGAAACGCTCGCGTCTGGACTCGAGGCGAAACGCTTCGTCCTCACGGAAGCAATGGAGCTTGCGCGAGATTTTCGCACCCGCTATCAGGACGCCAAACGCGCGGCGAACGGGATGGATTTTGACGATATGGAGCACGATTTTCTGACGCTTCTCGAGGACGAACGCGCACGGGACGCTATCACGGGCATGAAGACGCATGTCTTCTTCGACGAATATCAGGACGCGAACCCGATCCAGGAAAAAATTCTCATGGCCTTCGAGAAGGCCAAACTCTTTCTCGTGGGCGATGTCAAGCAGTCGATCTATGTCTTTCGCGGGAGCGAGCCGGCGCTGTTCCTTGCGCGGGAAGCGGCAATCGGCGCGGGCGAAACCTCGGGCGCGGTCTTTTCACTGACGAAGAATTTCCGCTCCGAGCCGGATATTCTGCGTTTCGTCAATACGATTTTTGAACATGCGATGACTCCGGAGACGGGCGGCATCGACTATACCAAGGGACACGCTTTCTCCGTCGAAGGGACGGGCGGCACCGTCGAGGCGCGTACACTCGACACAAAACTTCGGGGTGCGGAGCGTATCGAGGCGCGGGCAATCCGGGCCGCGAAGACGGTCCTCAGAGAACACGCCGACACGCCTTTTGAAGACATGGCAATTCTCATGCGCACCAACGATTTTTACCGCTATGCGCGCGTGTTTGATACATACGGCATTCCCTATCGATTTGAGCACGAGGAGACGGACTACGCATCGGGCGAACCGACGCTCTATCATCTTCTCAATCACTTCGTCCACCCGCGCGAGCCGATGAGTCTCGCCGTGGCGTTGCGCTCCTTTGCGGGCGGTTGCGACGAGAACGATCTCTATCGCATTGCCGCAAGCGGCGCGGACTTCGTGACCGCGTACGAAACCTATGATCGCGACGACGAAACGATGGAGCGGATCCACGCGTTTCGTGCGTTTACAGCGCGGTGGAAAAAACACATGGCCGAAGAGCCGCTCACCCGATTCGTGCGCGATTTTATCTACGAGAGCGGCTATCTCGAGTCGCTATCGGAGACGGGTACGCCGCGTACTCTGCGCGCCGTGACGGCTTTTGCGGACGAGGCGGCAGCTTTCGACGCCAAAACCGATACGGGCATCGTGGGTTTCCTCAGGGAGACGCGCGAGAGACTCGATCGCGGGATGAAGACGACGACGTCGATTGCGACGGACACGTCGGACGACGCGGTGACGTTTCTCACCATGCACAAGTCGAAGGGACTGGAATTTCCCGTGGTGATTCTCGAGTATCTCGGCAAAGGCTACAATCTGCGCGATGCGTCTCCGGACCAAATCATCCTATCCCGCGTCGGTTCGAGTGTGCCGATTTTCGTGGACGGCGAGCGCGTGGACGATCCCGCGCGACTCCTCTTTTCCGAGGCGATGAAGGATCGACAACGCGCCGAGGAGGCGAGACTCTTCTACGTCGCGGCGACCCGTGCGAAGGAAAAACTCATCCTTCATCTCGAGGGCGAGGCAAAATCAAAAAGCACGCCGAATTCGATGCAGGATCTCTATTTTGCCGCGGAAGAATTCGTGGACGTGCCGGTCACGGATGCCTTGGAGGACGAAGAACTCCCCGTGGCGATCGAAAAGAGACGGACCGTGCGCACACCGCGTGAACGGGTCGTGCTCCCCGAGATGCACACGACGAAGAAGACGACGGTCACGAAAGAAACGCACGGTATGACGGTACATTTTGACACATTGGAAGAGGAAGATCGTTCCGAAGCACTCGAACTCGGAACGCGCCTGCACCGCATCGTGGAGAAAATGCCGCGAGATCTTCGCGGGATGGATGCATATCTCGCCGAAGCGGATCCCGACGGACTCTTTACACCCGAGATGCAGGAAGCGTATCGCCGAGAGATCGCGCCGCTTCTCGAAGGGGCGCGCGTGCATCACGAGTACGCCTTTACCATGCGGCGCCGGGAGGGCACGGAGACCGTCCACATCGACGGACAGATTGACCTCTTGATCGAGCGCGACGACGCTTGCACGGTGATCGACTTTAAGAGCGACCGCACGATGGACGTGACGCGCTATGAGGGACAGCTCGCGCTCTACGCCGAAGCGGTGTCCGCCGCGTACGGAAAACCGACGACCGCCGCCGTCTATTGGCTCCGATTCGGGGCGCTTACATCGTATGGAGAAATGGGTATCAATGTATAGGAAATAAAGGAGGGAACTATGAAGAAGAAGTTTTCTTGGGGAATTCCCGTGCTGGGGACCTATGTCATTTATCTCGTCCTCGTGCTCCTCGGATTTACGAGGGGATTACACGGAATCGACACCACGGCGCTTTTTGAGCGCAACGCAACACTCATGACCCCGATGACGTACGCCTTTTACTGTCTCCCGGTCGTCACGGTCATCGGACTCATTCTCATGATCGGTCAGGTAAAACCCGTCGAGGGCCCGGGGGCCAAATCCTATGAGGGCATGCAATGGATGCTCCTCGGCTCCAATATCGTTTCGATTATCTGGATTCTCACATGGCATTTTGAAAAGAAGATCGTCGCTTTCATCGCGATGGTGCTCTTGCTTCTATTCCTTTCTCTCGCCTATATGTCGGCGCTCCGCTACACGCTCGAGAGACGGCGTGCGACGTGGATGCGCATGATCCTCGGCATCTGGATCGGTCAGACGATCTTCCTCACGGTGGAGAGTCTGTCGAGCGTCTTGCGTTTTGCCGGCATGCACACGGAATCCAATCAACTCTACGGCGTTCTATTCTTGGTCTTGGCAACACTCGTCACGCTCCTCTACACGGTAGGACAGCGTGAGTTTCTCCTGGGCCTCGTGTCCGGATTTTACATGTTCGGCGTCTTTATGCGCCACATCCTCGTCTTGCGGTTCAACTATGTTTCCGTAAGCATCATCAGTCTACTCATGGTCGGGATTCTCGTCGTGTCGCTCATCGAATGCGTCCGCAAAAATCTCGACAAGCCCAAGCGCCGTTCGAAAGATCGGCGTGAAGAAGACACGCGCAAAGAAGATCCGCGCGTCGAAGAAAAACCTGAGGTTTTCCAAGTAAAGGAGGAAGAAGATCATGTCAACCCCGCACAACCAAGCTAATCGTGGCGACATCGCCGAGACCATCCTGCTCCCCGGTGATCCCTTACGTGCCAAATTTATCGCCGAGACATTCATGACGGATGTCAAACAGTTCAACGCGACGCGCAATGCGTTCGGCTATACCGGCAAATACAACGGCAAAGAGATCAGCGTCATGGGTACGGGCATGGGTTGCCCGTCGATCGGCATTTATTCTTATGAGCTCATCGAGCACTACGGCGTCAAGAACCTCATTCGCATCGGCAGCTGCGGTTCGATGACTCCGGATCTCAATCTCTACGACATCGTGATCGGCATGGGCGCATCGACGAACTCCAATTTCGGTCAACAATATCACCTTCCCGGCACCCTCAGTGCGACTTGCTCGTACGAACTCTTGAAACGTGCGACGGACACGGCAGAGAAGAAGGGCATCGAAGTCCACGTCGGCGACATTCTATCGTCCGATGTGTTCTACTATGCGGATCCGGACGAATGGAAAAAATGGGCGCGCATGGGTGTGCTTGCCGTCGAGATGGAATCCTACGCTCTCTACTGCAATGCCAAATGGCTCGGTGCGAACGCACTCTGCATGCTCACCGTCAGCGACTCGCTCGTCAAAGAAGAGTACACCACGGCGGAAGAACGCGAAAAAACGTTCACCAAGATGATGGAGATCGCGCTTGAACTATAATCTAAAACCGGCAAGACTCGAGGGAGAAGTGACGCTTCCCTATTCCAAGAGCGACTATCACCGCAGACTCATTGCGGCGGCGCTTGCGGAAGGGACGACCGTGCTCCCTCCGGTTCCTTGCACGGACAATCTGATGACGCTCCGCGGGCTTGAAGCTCTCGGGGCGCGCATTTTATTGAGGGATCGCGTCGAGATCTCGGGCATCACGCCGACGCACGGCGGCTACATCGACTGCGGCGAAAGTGCCTCGACCCTGCGATTTCTCATGCCCCTCGCGGCAAGCTACGGCGGGGACTACTATTTTCGCTGTGAACCGGGACTTCTCTCCCGCGCCATGGACTACGATCTTCCCGGCGTCACGATTACGCGCATGGACGACGGCTACGCGCTCTCGGGAAAACTCGAGACGAATACGCTCACGATCGACGCGACGCATTCCTCGCAATATGCGACGGGCGCCCTCTTTGCGCTGGCGGCACTGGGCGGCGGAACGCTCCACCTCACGGGACTGCGGAGTGCGCCATATCTTCGCAATACGCTCCGCGTTTTGGAACTGGCGGGCTATCGCATCGACGAAGACGACGCCCATATAGAAATCGCGGGCGAAGCGTCCGTCATCGACACGCCGGTCGAACGCGACGAATCCGCGGCGGCGTTTTGGCTCCTCGCGGCAGTCCGCGGGGCGAAGATTGCGATCGCGGGCGCCCACGACGACGGGGCGGACGTGCCCGATATGGGACTTCGCGACGCGCTCCGTGCAGCGGGGGCCGAAATCACGGTCGCGGACGGGCGTATGCGCGCTTCGGGCAAACTCAAGGCGATCGAATACGATATCGGGGACATCCCCGATGCCGCACCGGCACTTGCCCTCGCCCTGGCGGAAGCCAAAGGCACGAGTGTCCTCACGGGCATGGATCGATTGCGGGACAAAGAGAGCGATCGTTTCACCGCGCTCTACGACGGACTCCGAGTACTCGGCGCGGACGTGCGCACGGGAAAGGACACGCTCACCGTCACGGGACGCACACTCTCGGGCGGCACGGTCGACTGCCGGGACGATCATCGCCTGGTGATGGCCTTTGCGATCCTCGGCGCGAGCCTTTCGTCCCCCGTCGAGCTCATCCGAGCAGACGGCGTGGACAAATCCTATCCCGCCTTTTGGGAAGTATTTGACCGATTGGGAGGCAAACGATGAAAACAATTTGGAAAATTTTGGCCTATACGCTGCTCACCGTGGTCGTCATCGTGGGCGGTTTCATCGGCATCTTATCGCTTACGGAATATCGACCCGACGACGTGGAGGAACTCATCATTCCCGCATACGATCGCGTGGCGAAAGTGCCGAACGAGGTCACGATCACGACGTGGAACATCGGCTACGCGGGACTCGACAAGACGGCGGACTTCTTTATGGACGGCGGCAAAGGGGTCAATCCCGCGTCGCGCGAACTCGTCGAAGAGAATCTCCGTGCGATTACGGATTTTCTCGCGCATGAAGAGATCGTCTTCGCGCAGGAAGTCGACCGTTCTTCGAGCCGAACCTATTCGATAAATGAGGTCGAAGCGCTCAATCAAGCGGTCGGGCAGGGCATCTTTGCGACGAATTACAAGGCGCTCTACATTCCGTATCCGTGGCCGCCGATGGGACGCATGCACTCGGGGATCTGGACGCATGTCCCGTACGAAACCACTGAGGCAAAACGCTACGCGCTCCCGTCGCCGTTTACGTGGCCGGAGCGTCTCGGCAATCTCAAGAGATGCCTTCTTCTTACGCGTCATCCGCTTGAGAACGGCAAAGATCTCGTGCTTGTGAATCTCCATCTCGAGGCGTACGACGACACGGGCGGGCGCGAGGCACAGTTTGCGCTCCTCAAGAGACTCGTCGAGACGGAATACGCCAAGGGCAATTTCGTCATCGCGGGCGGCGATTTCAACTCGTCTTTCTTAGAGCCCAATACATTGCCGTTCCGCGCCGAGAGCGACGACTGGATGCCGGGGAATCTCTCGGAACTCGAGCGCGGCGATCTCCGCCTCATCACCGATCCCGCGAAGAAACCGACTTGCAGACTCTTAAATCAACCGTATGATCCGGAATCCGAGAAGACGGTCCGTTTCATCATCGACGGTTTTCTCGTGAGCCCCAATGTCAAAGTCGAGAAGATCGAGACCGTCGACCTGGGGTTCGAACACAGCGACCACAATCCCGTGCGCCTCACGGTGAATCTCAAATGAAGTGGGGGACGAGGATGCCCTTTCGCGTCTTCGGCGCATCGCATGCCGAGAGACTGGGCATCGAAGTGGAGCTCCCTTTGGGGACGCGGGTGGACACCGAGCGGATCGCCGCGGAACTCGCGCGCAGACGACCTGCGGACGACGCTTCCTCGACGAAACGCAGAGAAGCGGACATCCCGATCTTTACGGGCATCGAAGAGGACATTGTGACGGGACCCGTGACGATTGCCATCAGGAATACCGACGCGAGACCTCGGGACTACGCGCTCTCCGGCTTTCGCCCGGGTCACGCCGACTATCCCGCCTGGGTCAAATACGGCACCACGGAAACGGGCGGCGGCGTCTTCTCCGGACGCATGACCGCCGCCATCGTCATGGCGGGCGCGATCGTGCTCCCTTGGCTCGAAGCGCGCGGCGTGCGCATTCATTCCGAGATCATCTCGATCGGCGAGATGGAGTATCCGGACGGCACAGCACCGCAAGGACTCGACGCCTATCTCGATCGCATCCGTGCGGCCAAAGACAGCGTCGGGAGCAAAGTACGCGTCGTGGCGGAAGGCGTACCCGCAGGACTCGGTTCGCCCATGTTCGGCGCGTTCGAGTCGATTTTTTCGAGTCTTCTCTTTGCCGTGCCCGCGGTGAAAGCGGTCGGTTTCGGCGACGGGGAGGATTTTGCCAAAGCGCGCGGCAGTGAAGTAAGCGATCCCTATGTCATGAAAGACGGGAAAGTTACGGTTGCGGCAAATCACAACGGCGGCATTCTCGGCGGACTCACGACAGGTGCACCCATCACCTGCACCGTCACTTTCAAACCGCCGTCCTCCATCGGCATTCCGCAGAGAACCGTCGATCGGGACGGCAACGAAACCGTGATCACCGTCGGCGGACGACACGACGTCGCCATCGCTCCGCGCGGACGCGTGGTGCTCGAGGCGGCCCTCGCCCTTGCCATCTGGGAAGGAGGAATCCCGTGAAAGAACGTGAAGAGATCGACGCGCTCGATCGAGAGATTCAGTGCGCCCTCATGCGTCGTTTTGAAATCGTGCGCACGATCGGCGAGATCAAACGCCGGGAGAACCGCCCCGTGCGCGATGCCGTGCGCGAAGAAGCGATCATCGACGCGATTTCCACGGACGATCCCGAGATTGCCATCGCCCTGCGGCGCGTGTATCGAGAAATTTTTGACGCGGCGGTGCGGATCGAGACGAAGAAAGCACCCGTCGTCTATCTCATCGGCATGCCCGGCGTCGGGAAAACGACCCTCGCACGAGAACTTGCGAAGGCTTGTGCCGTGCCCGCCATCGATCTCGACGAAGAGATTACGCGCGAACACGGCGCCATCGACGTGCTCTTTCAACAAGGTGAAACCCATTTTCGCGCATGTGAGCACGAGACGCTCGCAAGACTCGGAAATTTTCGCGGCATCGTCGCGACCGGCGGCGGCACGATTCTGCTCCCCGAGAACAGGGAGATTCTAAAGCACGGCACCGTCCTTCTCATCGAGCGTGACCGGGAAAAAGTCCTCAGAGGTCTCGACGACACGAGACCCCTTCTCGCAGGCGACGCCGAGGCGCGCTACGAAGCGCTTTATCGAGCACGCAAACGCGTGTATGAATCCGTCGCGGATGCCATCTTTGAGAACAACGGCACGATTGAAAACGCGACCCGTCGCATCACGGCCTATCTCCACGCGCACGCCGTTTTCTAAATCGGCAACTCTTGCAAGATAAAGACAATTGCGTTATAATATCCCCATGCTTGCCGCTCAGGCACTCTTGCAACATGAGAGGGGGGAAGTACGATGACTGAAATCAGAGTTGGAGATAATGAATCTTTAGATAATGCGCTGAAGCGTTTCCGCAGACAAGTGGCACGCGCCGGTGTCATTGCTGAATCCAGAAAAAGAGAACATTACGAAAAACCCAGCGTGAAGCGGAAGAAAAAATCGGAAGCTGCAAGACGCAAGAAAAAAAGATACTAATACGATTGAGAAGATTCGCCCTGTGCGAATCTTTTTTTGTGCCAACCCAACCGGAGCGAGGCTTCCACCAAGCCTCTCGTCGCTGTCTGCCAAACACTTGAATGAAAATCTGCCAAATGTTTGAATGAAAAACGGACAAATACTTGAATGGAAATCGGATCAGGCGCGTGGTAGATCGAAAGCGATTGCGGATTTTTTTATCTCGCCCTTTTTGACAGATACTCGCCAAATAGAAGAAAATGGCGAGATTTATCTCGCCAATGTTGATTTATACACGCCAAATATGGCATAATGGCGAGAAAGGAGGTGAAGATGCATGAGAGAATTTCATTATTCAAAATTACTGAGTTTCAACATACCGGCAAAGATGTATGATTTGATATCAAAAATATACGAATATAAGGGCAAACAAGAGCTCTATGTGGCGAATTTTCCGGATGTCCTTCAAAAAATGGTAGAAGTTGCGAAGATTCAATCCACCAAATCATCCAATGCGATCGAAGGCATTTCTACGAATGACAGTAGATTGGAAGCATTGATGAACAAAAAGAGCGAACCGAGAAATAGAAATGAAGAAGAAATATACGGCTATCGAGAAGTACTGGATATCATTCACGAAAACTATGAGCACATTGAACTTACAAAAAACAATCTTTTGACCTTACACAATAGACTGTATTCGTACTCCGGGGAAAGGCATAAGGGGAAATGGAAGAGTATGGATAACAGCATCGTTGAAACGAACGCGCTGGGAGAGAAAAGAATTAGATTTCAGCCGGTATCGGCTTTGGAAACGGAAAAGTATATTGATGAGATGATTCGTGCCTATGATGAAGCGATTCGCATGAAAATTCCTCCATTGCTACTCATACCGGTTGTGGTTCATGATTTTTTGTGCATCCATCCTTTTGCGGATGGCAATGGGAGAATGTCAAGACTTTTAACCCTTCTCCTTCTTTACAAAAACGGTTTTTTTGTAGGGAAATATATTTCCTTAGAAATGATCATCGAAGATACGAAAGATTCGTATTACGAAGCATTGCAAACGTCGAGCGAAAATTGGCATTCCGGAACAAATGAAGAGCTGCCCTTTATACGATATATGGTAGCGGTTATTTACAAAGCCTATCGCGAATGTGATGAGAGGTTTCAGATCATCGGAGAGAAATCTTTGACATCTCAAGAAAGAGTGATGAAAGTATTCGACAATTCCTTCGAAGCACTATCGAAATCCGATCTTGTGATCCTTTGCCCGGATATTTCCAAGAGAACGATCGAGAGAGCATTACAAGAACTGAGAGAGGGGGGGTTCATCACACAAATCGGCAGCGGAAGAGCGACGAAGTATCGGAAAGCTTAAAATCAAGAGCATCTACAAGATAATAAGAAAACTGATAAAAATAGACATGACTGCATACATAGAAACTTTTCACAATAGAGAGAAGACGGTGTTTATGTCATTCCGATTACGACTTTGAAATACTAGTTGAGCATCAATGCTTGTGTGGAAAAGCGGATCGACACACGCAAGCATACGCTTCGACGGATCGCGCCCTCGCGGGTAGTGAGGAGGAATGAGGCACCAACACCGCACTTGCGAACCGCATACAAGTGTAGCGATAGGACAACGACAACAAAAAGCGGGTTCAATGACTTGAAGTAAGATTGGAGGATAGGATGGGACAAGGAACGTGCGCCCTTTGTAGAGGCAGATTGACGGATCACGATCTCAGCATCGTATATACCGTTTATAAAAAAGAAGATTTATTGGATTACAATCAAAAACATCTCAATTCAGACCATTCGGAATTGGATGCAATCATATTCGGAGATGAAATACTGGACGATGTGAATCTATGGCTTTGCGACAAATGCAAAACTGCAAATACATGGTCGTATAGTTCAAATAAATATAGAGCCTATCAGTTGAAAAAGGAAATTCGTGAAGATATAGATTTATAAATAAATCAAAATATAGTTTTTGACTATCTCTTTATAAGTTCTCATAAGCCGGTATAGCCTGTATTTACAGGCTTTCCGGCATTTTTCAAATCGGAAGAAG
>QWCK01001573.1_pt1 | contig 32510 bp, 38 predicted proteins | sample 1972571 | NCBI WGS metagenome assembly QWCK01 (sample SAMN09866710, study PRJNA288562) | Human gut metagenome isolate term2_stool, whole genome shotgun sequencing... | isolation source: gut | host: Homo sapiens | place: USA: California | reverse complement strand
AAAAAGCTCTGAAAACCAATCGATTTTCAGAGCCTTTCCTCATTTTGCCTCACGGCTTCGGTACACCCTCAGGGATTCGAACCCTGGACCCACTGATTATACGGGCATCAGAACGAATTGTGTAAGATAGAACGGCGGCAAAAATGTTGTTGAGGTTTGTTTATCAGCGAGTTAAACGAATACGGGCTTTCATGCAAACGCAAAACGAAATGTGACATTGCTTTACATCGGCTTTACATCTAAACGGCCTAAACGCGGGCATCTGAGACAATATTGTTACATCATCCTATAAATATCACCTAAACGGGGATGGAATAGGCTATAAAGGCTTATTTCGGCCTCTTTTTATGTATGTTTAGGCGTTTAGAAATCTGTTTAAGTACCCATTTATACGGGAAAAATAAGCGGTTTCAGAATCTCTTTCTTAAATGTTAAAAAAGGGGTTGGGCATACCTTTGGGCATACCAGTTGGGCATACCATTTTTTATTTATTTTACGCACAAAATAAAAAGTTGGGCATACCTTTTTAACAGTTTCCCGACAATGTATTAGATAAGAGATTACTTTCTGTGTGTGTGATTAAGATGTTTTAGTCGTTATTTTGGCATAGATAGTATTATATATTTTCGCATTGATTATGCTGTAAAATTAATGTAAGTTGCTGATTTATAGTGTTTATTTGGATGATAATACGTATTTTTACGGTGAAAACGTGTGTGCGTGTAGAAATGATGCAGAATAGTTCAGCAGGTAGAACAGCAGGATACAATTCGCTTCCCTGTATGGTCCCCGGTTCGAGTCCGGGTTCTGCCCCAATACTTTGTGATTTTAGTTTTTATAGGTATTAGGTTTAAAGTGAACGCTCCCGGTGAGAGTCTGGGAGCGTTTATATGAAAAACAATAATTGGATTAATTGTGCTATTCTTTTTTTATAATCAATAAGCTGAATAAGCTCATTTTCATAGATAGGATTTATTTTATAGAAATCTAAATCATATATGAATTGTTTCAGTTCGTTTTCTTTATTTTTATCTTCCAATATAGTTGCATATATTTTGTCTTTATTCCACGATTTACGAACTAATATATCTAATTTATTTGCTAATTCTATAAGATCATTCTTGGTTAAACTAAGCAAGCATTGATTATCCATATTCTTTATGATTAATTCATCTTTTATAAATCTATCCCATGTATCATTTTCATCGATACCCATTTCTTTTGTTTTATAATAAGGAGAAGGGGATAATAGATTGCATTCTATACAGTCATGTAATAGGAAATATCTTTCTGCTGTTCCATACAATATAAGTTTGCTTTTTAGATTCTCACTTACTGGTGATTTGAATACTTGATTTGGGATATTATCGAAAAGAGGTATATCTTCGTAATAATCAGAAATACTACGTTCCTCTTCAATAACAAGATTAGCTCTTTGTACAAGAGGACTTATATTAATTACATTAAAATCATATATACTTAATGAATAGGTTATTCTATTAGCCAAAGAGTCATCTCCGAATGCATTAAAACGACCTCTGGATAAGTTAAAATAAGGAAGTAAATCGATAAATGTAATCAATATCTCATCGCGACAGTCATCTGTAATCTGTATAAACTTGGAAAAATCAATGGATATGATTCTTTGTATTCTTTCTTGGTCTTTCATGTATTCTTGCTTAAGGTTCAATAATACGAAATCAGAACCTATGCACTTAAATTCCTTATCAACATAAGATAGAAACTCTTTGTATTGAGATATGCTATGGGGTGATTCTATTATATCATAAATTTCATATGAACGTTTTCCTCTATAATATTTTTTCAGCCTCTCTATAAACAAATCCTGCGCATAGTTTGATATAGAATATCTTTCGGTATCATATTTCCATCCATGCAGTAAGCAAAAATATTGATATATAGACTCATAATCTTTTTCTTTTAATCGTTCTTTCAGAAATATAGTATTGTCCTTTGAGGGAATAGGAGTTTCGTACTCTTTTCTTAATAGGGGATTATTTTCCTTCCCAATAGTCTCCGTTTGTTGTAATAGTGAGCATATCGCTTGTGTCTTAATTAATGTGGTCGGTGTGTGCTCTTTTTTATTGCCAAAAGAATTATATACTAAGTTTTTTGCAGATTCTTTTTCATAATTGAAACGCTCCACCAATACGTTAACACACATTTCTTGTATGTCTAAATTCAAATTTACAGAGTTAGAGTTCTCTTCTGTATAATCGTAAGAAGAGATATTAGATAGGGAATCAATTTTTTGTATATAGGTTGATATTCCTTTCTCTTGCAATTCCTGCTTTGCAAGACATATTATATCATTAATCAATTTAATTCTTTTTTCCTTAGCATCATTTGTTTTTAGAATAGAAATTTGATTCTTCAAAATATTAATATGTTTCGATGTTATATCTACAATTAAATTAGAATATAATTCCATGAAAGAAATATTCAGATTTAATAAGCGGCGTTGAAGTATACTCAGGCTTTTCTTATGAATTGTTTGATAACGATTAGAAGCAATAGAAGTAGTCTGCTCATAAGCTACATGGTTTTGGTTCTTTAAGTTATTCAATTCATTATAATCATGTAGCAATACTGAATAATAACCTATAATATTTTTTATGTCGGAAAATGATTCTGCTTTATTGATATGTTCTAAAATGATTTTTATTTCTGTTGCCTTTTTCTGAGCATATTTGTTTGAATAAGCTTGATTGCTAAACCATCCTGCGCATAGCCCTATAGCAATAAAAACAAAAATAATTGCGTATACAATAAATGTTTCCATTAATCTGATAATTATTTAACTACATCTATAATGTTACAGCTATGGTTTCTACGAACCTCTCCCAATACAAGGAATAGCCGACGGATAGAACTTCGCGGTATTTCGAAAGGCTCATGTATCAGATGGCCTTTCATAGGACCTGACTCCCATTGATCCTGATTTACCGAACAAGCCATCAGATAAGAAGGGTCATCGGCACGTTGTAAACGTTTGATTACTCTGATTTCGTCCGTTTCTACCACATAATCTTCCCCATACATAATAATTCGCTGGTCGTTTATCTGGCGAAGTGCGACTATGCTTCCTGATTTGTACTCAGGCGACATGCTGTCACCTTGTACGCGCATAGCTGCAGTGGCATCCTGAAACCAGTCTCCGGTATCAATCATTTCTGATGGAGTTGATACGGCGGCCATATCTGCATCGTACTGACGGCCACCAATGGTTGTTACATCAAAAAGTGGAATCAGATGACGTTTCTTTTCTGGAACTGGTAATGAATGCGAGGGTTCTTCACTGCGGAGCATGTTGCCTTCGCCAGTGAGGAGCCAATCAAAATTTATTATTGCAGAATATCCTGCAATTGTAAACCTTTGGAAGAAATCATAGCTTGGCGCAGACTTCTTTTTCTGTATATCATAAATAGTCTGAGCTCTTTGATATCCTAATTTAGTAGCAAAACTATTAGCCGTTTCACCTAAATATGCAATTACTTTTGTTATTCTTGCAGAAATTTCTGCAAGTTTTTCTTCTTTTTCTTTGCTCATATCAGAATATTCTGTAAGTTTGCAAGGTATTCCAATAGGAACACGCCCTAAAGATACAAAATAAAGACTATAAAACAATAGAATTATGGCAGAAACAAGAAAACTCATTAAAGCAAGCGGTGAACTTCAGGAGGAAATCGCCGCAAAACTGAAAGTAACAACCCGTTCTGTTCGTTCGGCTTTGGCATACGATACCAACAGCCCTACAGCAAGACTTATCCGTTCGTATGCCCTGAATCATGGAGCAAAGCTCTATGAGCTGAAGGAAATGGAAAATCCGTATGCGGAAGTTATTCAACTGTAATTTACAACTAACTGCATAAGTGATGAATCCTTGCCATTCCCAGTTCGAGAGAATAGGGGTGGCTCAAAACCAAAACATAGAATCATGAAGAAATATACTGTATGTGTGGATTATATCAATTTGGATGGAACCACAGAAAGAATAAGAGAATTTGATTACGAGACAGAGTATAAAGCTGAAAAGATGAAAGAGAAATGCAGAAAATATTATTACCCGCAAAAAGAGTCTTTTAAGGTCTACACTAAAACCATAGAATCATGAAACGAATCAATACTACTACACGCTATCTGCTGCTGATACTTGCAGCCGCCATCCTGAATTGCCTGCTGGACGGCACGATGAACCTGACAGTTACAATCTTCCTTTGCCTGGCACTTATCCCAACGGCAAGGCGCATGGACAGAGAATCACGTAACCAGTAATACACACACGGCTTGCAGAACTTAGTAAAGTGGCTGCCGTCCGGGTTCAAGTCCCGGGGCCGGACTACAATCTTAACGAATTAATCATGGAAATGTACGGAAACACATTATGCGTCAGCTTTACGGAGCTTGTTCGTGGGGGTATTATCAGTAAGCCCACTTACGACAAGTATGTACGTGAAGGCAAGCTTACCCTCCTCCAGCGGGGAGGTAACGGACGCGAGGCCCTGATTGCCTACCGCTCCATGCCGGAACGGCTCCGTGCAGCATACGATGACACATTCAAGAATGCATACGAGGAAATGAAACAGCGTGAGCAGGAAAAGTACATCAACACACAGATTCGGTTCGATGCCGAAGCGGTACGGTTCTTCAAAGAATTTGAGCCGCGTATCGAGCCTGCCAGACAACTGGAATACATCCTGAACGCCCAGGTGATGAACGAAATGGTGCGTACGGAGAAGGCACGCAGTGTGGAACACGCCAAAGGAGGTTTTGCCCGTCGTGCGGAAACATGGAGCAGCGTGCAGATTTGCTGTGAGCGTCTCCGCGAAATCACAGGTCACACACTGCCGAAGAATCCGGCACGATTGCGTGAGAAGTTCAATGCATACAAGCGCGATGGATACGGGGTACTGGTAAGCGGTAACCTGGGCAACAGTGCCGCACGCCGCATCGGAAAGGCTGAAGGTGCTCTCTTGCTGAAGCTCCGCCGGAGCAAGTTTCCTGTCTACACAGATATGCAGCTCTTCGATGAATACAACCGTCAGGCGGTGCTTCGCGGACTAAAGACCATCAAGAGTCCTACTACGATGCATACGTATTTGAACGATCCGGCGGTGATGGTGTGGTGGTATGCCGCGGTAAATGGCGAAAGGGAATTCAAGAACAAGTATATGCCAACCTTCGACACGGTAATGCCGTCCATGCCGAACTCGCTGTGGTACTCAGACGGAACGAAGATAAACCTTTACTACCGTGCTTATGATGAACGGCAGAAACGATGGGTGGCACGCACCACGGATGTGTACGAAGTGATGGATGCCTGCACGGAACTGTTTCTCGGCTACTTTATCGGTGACGGCGAAAATTTCTACAACCAGTACATGGCGTACCGGATGGCACTCCATACATGGAAGGTAAAGCCTTACGAGATAGTGACCGATAACCAGGGAGGACACAAAAAGCTGGCTTCGCAGGGATTCTTCAAGAAACTCTGTCATCTTCACAAAACCACGATGCCGCACAACGGCCAGTCCAAATCCATAGAGTCCGCTTTCGGACGGTTCCAGCAGCAGGTTCTTCACAAGCTTTACAACTTCACCGGTCAGAACATCACGGCCAGGAAGCTTTCCAGCCGTGCGAATATCGACCTGGTAATGGCAAACATCGACCTTCTTCCCACGCTGGAGGAACTGAAACAACAGTATGCCGACTGCCGCGAAGAATGGAACTTGATGCAGCATCCTACCAGCCTCACCGGCATGACCCGACTGGAAATGTACACCGCCATCGAGAATCCGAAAGCTCAACCGCTGGATGATTACGAAGCAAACGAAATCTTCATGCTGTTCTCTCAGGCTCCGGTGCAATACACCAAGGAAGGTTTCATCTTCCGCATGAACAAGCAGGAATACAGCTACATGGTGTATGGCGACGACGGGCTGATAGATATGAACTTCCACCTGCAGAACGTAGGCCGTCAGTTCCTCTACCGCTACGATCCGGAAGACATGACCCGCATCGAGCTATGGGCGGTGACTGACATGGGAGCCAAGTATGCGGCCATCGCTACACCGAAAGTCACGATCCATCGTGCCACTCAGGAACGCACCGAAGAGGAAAACGCTTATCTGTTTGCCCAACTGGATGCCAACCGTCGCACTCGTGCAGCCATGCACATCGCCCAGGAAGACCTTTTCATGGAAGAAGCAATGGGCGAAGCCTACACAAAGCTTCGTTTGCCGCGTCCGGTGGCCGTGAGCGAAAAGCGGCTTGACGGATACCGCGAAGAAATGAAGCGTGGCACACTGGAAGCTCCGGTACCGATGCCCGAAACGGATATTCCGGAAGAGCCTGTACTGGCAGATGAACCGCTGACCTTCGCCTCATCAGGAGACTGGACAAAGAAAGTATCGAACCTGACGTTTGATGAACTGGACAGCTTGGGAAAATTCTAACGATTTGATTAAACAATACTTAAATACCTATTAAAACAATGAAAGGATTAACAACAGAAATGAAAGAACAGGTGCGCAGCGCACTGATTGCCTACCGTTCCAATTACCCTACGTTGAACCGTGCCGCAGAAAGTTTGCAGGGTGTAAGCTCGGCCACCGTGAGCCAGCTTTGCAACGGAAAGTATGAACTGATCAGTGATGAAATGTTTGTACGTATCGCCACGCAGATAGGCTTTGCTTTCGATTCATGGAACCTTCACGAAGGAAAGACTTTTAAGGAAATCACTTTTGCGCTGAGCGACGCACAGGCTTACAAGAACGTGACATGGATTGTGGGTGATGCCGGATGTGGAAAGACTACCGCAGCCATCGAATACCGCCGCACGCACCGCAACGTGTTCTACATCCTTTGTTCGGAAGATATGCGACGCTCAGACTTTGTGCGTGAGATAGCCAAACAGGTAGGCGCACCTACTGACACGACCAACCTCCGCGATATGCTGGAGAATGCCATCAGTATGATTTCTTTCCTGGGGAATCCGCTGCTGGTGTTTGATGAAGGTGACAAGCTTACTGACAGCGTGTTCAACTATTTCATCAGCATTTACAACCGTCTGGAAGGACACTCAGGTATCGTGTTTCTCAGCACCGACTACATCAAGCGCCGCATGGAAGCCGGACTTCGCTACAACAAGAAAGGTTACAAGGAAATAAACAGCCGTATCGGACGCCGTTTCTTCGATGTATCTCCCACGGAACAGACAGACATATACGCCATCTGTCAGGCTAACAATCTGACCGACCGTGCCGATATCGAAGAGGTGCTGAAGGATGCCAGACGAAGCGACAACGACCTTCGCCGTGTGAAGCGATGCATCCACCGTCAGAAACGTATTATCGAAGCCCGCATGAAGAAAGGAGGAAGCAATGAATAAAGAGGATACTACACCGCCCCCACAGAAAAAGAAGTTCACTTTCGACCGCAATGCGAAGGGGGTTCGTGAACTTCTATCCATGAAATTCGATGTAATGCAGTTTGATGGTCCCTGGTATGATGCATTTGGCACGCCTGAACGCCGTGGAGTCTGGATCATCTGGGGAAACTCCGGAAGCGGAAAGACCAGTTTTGCCCTCCAGCTTTGCAAGTATTTGTGCCGTTTTGGGCGCGTGGCATACGACAGCATGGAGGAAGGTGCCTGCCGAACCATGCAGGATGCCATCCGGCGTACAGGCATGATGGACGTAAACAAGAAGTTCCTGCTGATTGACAACGAGAATATGGAGGAACTCAGCATCCGCCTCCGGAGACAGAAAAGCCCCGACATCGTGGTAATCGACTCCTTCCAGTATACCCGCATGACGTACCGCCAGTATATCGACTTCAAGGAGCAGCACAAACGGAAGCTGCTCATCTTCATCAGCCACGCCGAAGGCCAGTTACCCAACGGACGCGCCGCCAAAGGAGTGATGTACGATGCCTCGCTGAAAATCTACGTGGAAGGTTTCAGGGCATTTTCAAAGGGTCGGTTTATCGGTCCGGTAGGACATTACGACATTGTGCCGGAGAAATCCCGGCAATATCACGGAGAAGAATAATCTTTTAATGAATAATGAAGAATGAAAAATCAAGGATTAGCAATGAAAGACCGACCCATTACACCTCAGCAGGTGAAGGCACTGCAAGCCCAATTCCATAAGATGGGTTTTTCCGATGAAGACCGACACGGATTTATCAGTCAGTTCACTTCTGGTCGCACCGACAGCACTGCCGGACTGACGAAGGAAGAAGCAGGGTTGTTGCTTACCCGATTCAACCGTGAGGAAGCAGACCGTCTACGCAAACAGGCACGTGCCCTGGTGAAACAGATATTTTCCCTGTCGTTCCGTATTTCCTGCCTTAACAAGAACTATACGAACGACACGGAAGCAGACTTTGAGATGAACAAAGCGAAGATTAACCAGTTCTGCCGTACACGCAGCAAGTTCCGCAAGAACCTTACTGAAATGTCGCTGGAAGAGCTGAAGGAAGTAAAAAGACAATTTGAGGCAATGGCCAGAAAGGAGGAATGATATGAGAAAGCAGTCAGAAATTAACCGTGCCATCGAGCACTTGAAAGCTTGCAACGATAATGTGAGCCGAATACAGTTGGAAGTGCTGGAAACGAAGCGCAGTGAATCATGGGTATTCAATCGGTATGTGCGCGACGTTCCGGAAGACGAACGCAACGAAACTCTTTTCTATGCCGCACGCGATGCAGCCCAGTTCCTTGCAGGAAAGATTGGTATCAGTTCCATCTGTCCGGATCTGGAAGACGAACCCGAAGATGAAGAGCAGGAGGAAACAATTACCCTGAGCCTTTCGGAGTACAAAAAGCTTCTACGACGTTTAGAAAGGGTGGAAAGAAGACTTGGACTGAGAGTTGGAGACGTAGCACCTGTACCTCGAAAAGATATTTCAGAAGCACCGGATGACTTGATAGGGCAGGCTGACGCATGCAGATTGATAGGATGTGGAAAAACAACTATAAAGAGATGGGCTAACAAAGGACTGATAACAGGATATCAGAAAGGACGTAGCGTGTATTACAGCAGACGCGAGCTGATTGGTAGCCCGGTAGTGAAAGATTACAAGGACAGTAAATCAAACAAGGAATAATCATGGAACATACAATCGAACAAATTCAGAATGACATTATGAACCGCATGCAGCAGTTTGATTTCGGCGACCGTGTAACGATACTCCGTGAACTGGAAAACTTCTGCGGACAGCAGGCAGACGAAGCCATGAAAATGGAATATGACATGGCGGCAATGGAGGACGAATTAATTGACAATTAATAATCATTTAAACAATCATTAAAACTGAATTAATTATGGCAAAAAGAACCAAGAAAACAGTAATCAGCGGAGTAAGCCGCGAACAGTACGAACAGGCATTTGCAGAATTCGCTATGGCCGACGCAAAGGCCCAGTCACTCACCGCAAAGATGGACCAGGAAATGACGAAGATCCGTGAGAAGTACGCCGACCAGCTGGCAGAACTGAACGAAACGAAAGACCGAACCTTTGAGGTGATGCAGACCTACGCCACCGAAAATAAGGATACGCTGTTCAGCAAAAAGAAAAGTCTGGAATCAGCACACGGTATCATCGGTTTCCGCACCGGTAACCCGAAACTGAAAAACCGGAAAGGCTTTACATGGGCAGCTGTGACGAACCTTTGCAAAGAGTTCCTTCCACAGTATATCCGCACAACCGAGGAACTGGCCAAGGACAAACTGCTGGCCGACCGTGACATTCCTGAAATTGCGGAACAGTTTGCCAACATTGGCGTAGAGGTGGTGCAGGATGAATCTTTCTATGTCGAACCCAAAAAGGAAAGCGATGCGGTCCAGACGGCCTAAATACACGTATGAACGCCGTGGTCCTCTTTGGATCGTGTATCGAAATGAATACACACAGTCTACATGTGAAGGCACTCCCATAGCGGAGTGTCATTCACCGGAGGAAGCACGAAACAAGGTTTACCAATTAAATGGATGGAAGAAAAACAACCATGGCAGAACTAACCTTTAATTCACCAATCCGGCGCGACAAGTGGCCGCGCTGGATGATCAAGCTTCACGAATATCTTACCCGAATATATGACAGACCTATTCCGGAAGTCGATTATGACGATTACGACAGGCTCAGACGGATAATATTAGAAAAAATAGTCATACTCCGGAAAGGGATGATACTGAATAGGACTTCGATATTCGTGTACATCGTAAAAGGAGACAGCGGATATGGAGTTGTTATCCTTCGAAACAACAAAGTAGCAATCACCTATTACCTGGAATAATGAACAATCGCACACAAATTATCCTGTTCACCGCATTTTCTATCATCATCGGGCCGCTGATTATAATGGGATTCATTCTGAAACTTGCAGGAAGAATGCTCGATATACTTGGCTGGCTGTGCTGGATGGAACCACGCATGGCACGGAAAGGATGGGATGAACTCGTACATAAAATCAAAGAATCATGGAGCACGAATTAGGAGAAACGTTCACCTGGAACGGACATACGCTCGAAGTAGCCGAAGTGGAAGATCCGGAAGACCCTTGCAGCGGATGCTATTTTTTTGAGCACGGCATAAGCTGCTACGGGAACGGACTTGAATGTATGGACGATTCAAGAAGAGACCACACTAACGTAATATTTAAGAACTCAACAAAAACAGAAGAATTATGATGCACAACTGGTTTACATGCAAAATCCGTTACGAGAAAGTAGCCGAAAACGGAATGAACAAGAAAGTAACAGAACCCTATCTGGTAGACGCTCTCAGCTTTACCGAAGCCGAAAGCCGTATCATCGAAGAGATGACACCTTTTATCAGTGGTGAGTTTAAAGTTTCTGGAGTTGCATTAGCAAACTACAATGAGGTTTTCTGGAGTGATGATGATTTGGCCGACCGCTGGTTCAAATGTAAACTCTGGTTTATTACACTGGATGAAAAGACCGGAGCAGAAAAGCGTACTGCATTCAACGTACTGGTGCAAGCTTCCGACCTTCGCGACGCCATCAAGAAGCTGGACGAAGGAATGAAAGACACTTTGGCCGATTACGTGATAGCTTCCGTAGCCGAAACCGCCATCATGGACGTGTATCCATACGAAGCAGACCCCGATGTAAAACCTGAATTTAATGATGCAGACAGAAGATGATGAATAATGAATAATGAAGAATTAAGAATGAAGAATGTTATGAAATCGGAAAAGACCTATATCCACCGCCGCGTGTGCCTCTTCCGCCAGTGCGGAGGAACCGGCACAGTGACAGTGTATGCAGAAAAAGATTTTCAGCATCAGTACCCCGAACAGAAAGTATGTCCGCAATGCCAGGGCAGCGGACGCATCTGGCTCAGCGGAACAGTAATCAAGCAGATTGAACCTTATGCAGAACCAGAACCTTAATCTGTTCAAGCCTCGCAGGGTGGCAGCCAAAGTCCATTACAGCGCAATCAATCAGTTTATGTTTGTATGGATCAAGCACAGCCGCCCATGCGACCTGAAGGTGCAGCGTTCGAAGCAGAACCCGGAATACCTGGGCATCTGCTTCGATGTGGAAAACAACGACACAATCGACATGATGTGTGATTTAAGAACAAGTCTGAAAATTGAGATTATTGATTTATGAAAGGAATACTTAAAGAAAAATGTTTGATTAGCTTACATATATGTATTAGTCATAATGCTTTTTGTCATATTCTTCTAATTTTCTAAGGATAAGCTCCCAAATAGCAATAGGACAAAAGATAGAAGTAGAACATTTAAAATAAATATCTAATATATGTTTGTATCCTAAACTATACATTTCAGGTTGTCTTATGAGTATAAATGATGATAATAACAAGGGTAATATGGGTAAGATAATATTGGAACTATATTCTTTTTTTGCTAATATTTGGCACAATATGAGCATCAAAAAAGAATGATAAATTGATAATATGGATGCGGTTGAGGCAAATATAAATTGTAAATAGATTTCCAGTTCTTTAAATTGTGGTATATAAAGATAAAGCAAGGTAAATGTCAATGGAAGTTGAATAGCAAAACCTGTAAACACGTTCTTTTGCTCTTTGTTATAATATTTTAGAATACCCGATAAGTCCATAGTAATATTATTATTTATTAAACACCAAATTAGTAATTTATATAGAAGTGGTGAAACAAGTAGAAGTAAGAATCGAAACTGGTATTACACTACTCAAGTGGTAACTAGTAAATGAGCGTCTAAAAGATATTACTGATGTATGTCATGAATCGTTGGAATACTCAACATCAAAACATGAAGTATGAGATGTTGTATGAAGATTACAGAAATAATGTTGAGGATAGGGTATCAACTCTAGGTGCACTTTGTCGGAATATAGAATAAGCATAAAGATTAAAGGGGCTAATATTAGCCCCTTTAATCTTTATGCTTATTCTGAATATAATGATGTATCTATTTTCTTTAAAAAATATTTTTGAGAAATATGCTTTACATAAGGGCAATTTGCTCCTGTTGCCATTAAATTGCACGATGAATGTCCATTATTTATGAGAATTGTAATATTGATATAGGAGTTTTGACGTGGAGCATCATTTAAATTATAATTACCTTTTTTGATATTGTAATAAATGATTTTATTGTTAAGCGAAGCTATGTCATAATCTGCTTGTTGTGATAAAAAATTCTTGCATTCAATGACCAAATCTTCATTGAAAAACCATAATGATTGCCATTCAACATGTCCATCATTGGTAACATTGGTGATAAGTATATCATCTATGTTGATATTATTATATAGAAATAATATTTCATTATAAATTTCTTCAACTTTCGTTTGGGCGACATCTGAAATTCCAATGTTTTTAAGATATGTGTAAAATTCTTCTTTCATAATTGTATGTTATTGTTTATTATTTTGTTTATCTCTTATTTCAACTATCATTCCTTCTACATAATGTACAATATGCCCTAAGTAATTAGATGCAAACTCATCACATTTATAATCCCATTGCCATTTGTAGTTTGGTGGGGTAATACTTTTCCTATTTTTTTCATAGTGCTTATGTAATAATGTTTTTATTATTTCCTGTAATTCTGTTGTGACTTGAATTTCAATATTAAGTTCTATATCTTCTTGTGCATAAAGCATGTTGTATATCTTTAAGTTTATCTTTATACCTGCATGAGCAGCATAATATCCTTCTTCTCTGGCTTCTAACGAATAGTTTAATTTACATGAATTTTGCTCTGCAATGGTATATAATTCTTTAAGTAGAAATTCGACTCCATCAATATATTTGACAACAATAGTAGTTCTCAAAATATCATTAATGTTAGTGAACCAATTATGATGTGATATCCAGCCATCTTTAGGTCGCTCTGGAAAGAATGTATTGTTTAAAATGTTTTTTCTATATGCTTTAATAATTAAAGAATCCAAACTTTTTATGTAAATCTCAGGAACTTCTGTTGTGGTAAGTAATTTATATCCTTTTTCTATTCGATATCTATCATCGATGTTAGGTAATTCTTTTTGTACCGCTTTCCAAAAAGGACTATTTATAAATGTTTCTCGTAGATTAGTGGTACACATTTGATAATATCCCTCATATTGTTGAGGTGAATAATCAAATTTTTTAGTAAACCAACATTTGAATTCTTCTATAGAAGTTGGCTTTTCTAATTTATTTAACTGTACAATATCCATTAATATTGGTATTTATATCTGTTTAGACATTAAATTTATAACGATTATATATCATATCTTCAAATATAAGTTATAACTACATATATTCCAAATACATTTCATAATAAAATTTGTAATTTAGAATCCACAAACATTTCTTATCTGTATTTTTGGCGGTTATACGGATTAATTATTCTCCTGAATTACCAAGGAAATGTATGAGGGCTTCGTGTTGTAATGGAATGGACACATACTGCCCATTATGGAAATACAGTTCTGAAAGCTGGTGCTGTAAATCTTTATTTAGTACTATATATCGTCGAAGTTGAGAAACGGTACTGCGTGCTTTTTTGTGATACTATTAGTTATAATAATTTTGTTTTAAAGGATTGATAATGTGGTTTGCTTGTCATGACAGTGCAAAGCTACGGCAGGAAAATGAGGATGCGTTGAGCAAGTCGTAACACAGTGTGAAAAGATGCATGAATATGCTGATTTGTGTGCGTTTTTTCGTATTTTTGCGGAAAGTCATCAGGGTAATATGGTCAGGAAAAGTCGTCAGAAAATAGTGGGAATGAGCTATGCCTTCCGCGTGCAGGATATTGTGCGGATTTACGATGAGCATGCACGCAGCGGACTTTCCAACCGGGAGATTCTACGCCGCTATATCTGGCCGAAATACCGTATCTGCGAAAAGACTTTCTATAACATTATCAACGCCAGTGCCGATCCGCGCGTGACGGAACGCATCGCCCAGGCAGAGCGGCAGCTGACGCTTTTCGGTTAACAGGTCTGTGTGGCCTGGCAGGTGAAATCGCTGATGTCTTCCACCAGTTCTTCGTGGTTGTGGTTGGTGCTGCTTCCCGTGCGGCGGGTCATGCAGACAGATTCATTTCGGACAGAGAGGAAGAAATTGAACAGGTGCGCATCAATCTTATCCAGCAAATCAAAGCGTGCCAGCGATTCTTCCTGAAACATGCTTCCGTCCCTTGCGCTTCCTTTCCATTTGGTGACCACATGCAGCCGGAACGGAACATCGGCCTGCTGGGTGGTTCCTCCTAATGTGCGCCACTGCACGGGTCGGAATTCGATGAACACAGCCGGAGTGTCGAACGGCTCTTCCTGTTCGATGAACTCCACCTGCTCGTTCCACAGGTCAATGTGCCGGATAAGCGGCTGTCCGCTTTCGTCTTTCAATTCTTTCAGAGCTTCGGTCAAGCCGAGATAAAGCATACGTCTCATAGTGCGTCAAAGTTTTTAGCGTTATTGTAAAAGATTTCTTTCAGCAGTTTTTCCAGGTCGGGATGGTTTCCGATGAACTGGCGTTTTGGTATGGTGATTTTACTTCCAGCCTTTTTCATGGCCATGGCACGATAGAACTCCGCTTCGGCGGTAAGCGCACGGTTCCGCTTGTTGTTGCGCGGTGCGCCGTTTTTCTTCCGTTGCAGGTTGTTACTGAATCCGTCGGCAGCCTTTCCTCCGGTTATGGTCTGATAGCGGTACCAGAAGTATTTCTTCATCTTGCGGGTTACGGTGATAGTGCCGCCTTCGTTGTGTATCCGGGCATACGGCTCAGTCGTTTCTATTACCACACTGTCACGGTCGGTTACCCGCCCCGTGATGCTACGGCGCAGGTTTCCGGTGCGGATGAGCAGTCCCCGGCTCTTGTCGTCGTTAAATTTGCGGCGTGCCCACTTCTCATTGAAGAAGGCTTCGCGCTCAAAGTTCCGGTCAAACTCATCCAAAGCTTCTGTACGTATGTCTTTCAGTGTCTCCCTTACCAGCAGGTTGATGCGCCGCTGGAGATGACGGGTTACCTGGTTTGATTTTTCAGCCATTATACATTGTTTTTTAATGAATTAATCGTATATTTGCAAAAGAGAGAGTGACTCGAGGTACTGGGTTGGATTGCAGATCCTTCACTAAAGGCTTCAGTCGCTCTCTTTTCTTTTTTTCAGTTTCTCCACGATGGAATAAAACTGACATCTTCCGTCCACCAGTTCCCGGATTACGGCAAATGAATCTTCATCGGCTATGCGGATGCGCAGGTAATGATATTTCATGACCATGGGATTCCCTTTTTCATCCGGACGTTCCAAAACGTGTTCGGCATCTTTCAGCAGATTAATCAGATTATAGACTGCTTCATTCTTTGCCCTTACAAATTTGTGAGGCTGGTTCAATGCTTCCTTGATACCGTTTGAGGTAAATTCCACAGGGTTTTGTATTCCCTGCACCAGCACGGTTTTACCGACCAGATTCTCTTTAGCCCACTGTCGGGCAGCTTTACGCTGTTCCTGCAACCGCTCTTTTCCGGCACGTATTTCCTGTAGCAGCCTGCATGCCCGGCACACCTCATTGTCCGGAATGTCGGCGGCTAGCTTCATCTTGTCGGGGCGATAGTCGCATCCGTTACATTTGCGCAGGGTGTAGCCGTTGTATGCCGGGAAGGTGGTCATCCGCTTGCCGGGATTGAACATGAACATTTCCTGATATTTCCCGGCGGTGGCCTGACTGCCCAGGTTCATGGCTTCCTGCTCGTTGCTAACGGGGTATTTGTCCTTGCGCACCTGTACTATGGTGCAGCGGCAGCCCCATCCGTTCGGCGGAAAATATTTGTTCCAGAACGGGCTTTCGATGGGCAGGGTGATGTTATGTAGCATCCGGTGGGTACGTCGTACCCGTTTGTCATACATGGTCCGGTACTGGAGGTTATATTGGTCGCCGTCCTGTTCGAACTGCTTCCATCGTGCGGCCATCAGTGCGGAAGCCTGGGCGAAGTTGTATTCTGTTCGCAGATACTGCACGTTGTAGGCATCATATACCTTTTGAACATCATTTAAGAACTGATTAAACGGCTTGCGGTTTCCTTCCTCATCCAGCAGGGAGGGGAAAGCCTCGTTCAGTTCATGGAAGGTCTTGATGCCGCTGAACACGTAGTTCGATTCCTTCAGGCGTTGCACCGATATGTCATCCAGAGGTACTTCCTTCAGGGCGATATCTACCGCTCCGTCCAGCACGTCGGAATGAGTGCGGATGAAACGCTGCACCTCTTCGGCGGTCAGGCTTTCAGGCGAGATTTCTGCCTGCTGGTAGAGCCATCCCATGAGCAGCATCCATCCGGATTCCAGGGTGGGGAACTCCACTTCGTCTTCCGTTTCGTTTTCTTCCTCAGCCGCCAGTTTCAGTATTTCGGCGTATCGCTGATGCAGCCCCTTATAATCGTCGGGGCTTAGTCGAAAAAAGGGTGTTCTCCTTCCGGTAATGCCAGTTTCTGCTCTTCCTTTCCTGATTTTTGTTGTGCCGTTTTCCTGACTTCCGGAACCGCTACGGAGGAAATGTCTTTCTTTCGTTTCAGCGGGATGTTGTATTTGTCGATAAAGTATTTCGGATCTACTTCGTAATGCTCCAGCAGCAGACGCTCGTAGGCCACCTGCTGTTCGGGGGTATAGTCCACCGATTCATCCCATGCGAAGCGGAATCCCTTCAGCGGAAATCCGTGACGTATCATGCGGGGGATGAGCTGCCAGTTCACTAAATCACGGATGAGGTCGGCATCTTTCTGAATCAGGTTTTCCAGCATCTTGCGGTGCACTTCGCTCTGCGAAAGGCTGGCCCCGTCTTCCATGGTCATGGTCACGGTGAGGATTCCCTTCGATAGTTCCGAGTTGCAGCGGTCTATGCGCTTGTCGTATACATTGAACGCATCGGCACGGGTGCTTTCCTTCAGGTCGACGGTAGTACCTTCGGGGAACAGTCCGTAAGCAGCTGCTCCCATGTCGCGCAGCATGCGCTCAATGCGGTCGTATTCCTTCTGGTCGCGGCTGGTGGTGGTAGCCACACGGAGCGGCATGCCGAATATTTCTCCGAACATATCCCAGAACGAGCACATATTCTTTTTCGGAATGGTCTGCTGGGCGCATTTCAGATACAGGCCCAGATTATGCGTGCCGCCTGCCTCAATGCACCAGTCTTTCATCTCACTGTTCCGGTAGTCGTAGCCCACCTGCCAGGTGTCGTTTTCGTGGGTGATGATGACTCCGTATTCGGGAATGACATGAGTACGGGGAATCAGGTTGACCCGGTTGTAGGCCATCCGTCCGTCTACTTCCACCACGTCGCCCAGTTCGATGAGTGAATGGCCGTAGTATGTGCTTTCTAATGCCAACCGCATGAATTCCTTAAACCAGGGAGATTCCAGCAGTTCCGTCAGTTCCGGATTCTCTACACCCTTCACGTCGCAGAGCTTGAAACTCTTGTTCAGCACGAATCCCATTCGCTGTTGCACGCATCCGGTCAGGTGCAGGTCGGCATCCACATCGGTATAGAGGTTCAGCAGACGTGTACGGTTCGGGTTGTCCACGTTGATGGCCATCTGCCATGCACGCCGCCAGTCGGCCAGATCGCGCCGTGTCAGTGCTTCGGTGAGCAACTGGAGCTTGATGCTCATTTCCTTGATGCGCCGTCTTTCGGCGGCATTCATCCGGTTGAGATATTCTATTTTCGGTTTCTTTGCCATAATCGTTACCAGATATAGTTGTTACGTTTGTCGGAGCCGTAACGTATGCCGGCTCCGGTCTGTTCTCCTTCCTCGCCCGTTGGTTGCAGTTCGGGCAGGTTCATGACTGCTTTGCCTGCCTGCACTTTCTCCAGGTAGGCGATGGCGTTTTCAAATTGTTCCTTCCGGATTTCATATCCCATCTTCTGCGGCAGGCTGAGCACCATGAAGTAGAGTGCCAGGTCAGCCACCAGTCCCACGAGGTCGAGGTTCCTTGCTTCGCCTTCGGCGGTGAAGGCCGCCTGCATGTCATAACGTCCGTCCAGGTAGCTGGCTATCCGGTCCATGGCACGGCGTTCGGCCAGCAGGCGGTTGTCGTCCGTGGCCTGCTGGATGATTCTCAGCGCATCGGCACTGACCTGTATGTAGTCTTGTTCGGTGATAAACATGTGTGTAATGAATAATTAATAATGAAAAATAAATAGGTAAAAGCTGTCGTTGGTTACCAGGCATTCTTAGGAGGACGCCGCACGCCAAGCCGGGGTGTGAACGAAGCCTCACGGGTTTGTTTCTGTAGTTTGTATATGGCACCCTCGCAGGCATCCGGAAAGTCATCGTGTGCCCGGCTTCCCTGCTCGAAGGCCAGCGTCTGGTCAATTCCGGCACGGAGGTCAGTATCTTCCTTCAGCTTTTCGTTATAATAGAAGTATCCACGTTCCCATAGCGGACTGACGGCTTCCACACGGGCGAACTTGTCGGGTTTCTTCCGTTTGTCCGGCATGATAGGAAGCTGGTAGCCACGTGCGTCGCCTTCACGCTGGAATTCATCGAGGATGGTGTCCTGCATGAAGTTGGATTCCATATAGATGCTGACCGCCGCATCTTCAGGCAGTGATTCGTAGACATCGTAGAGCCAGCGCACCATTTCGCTCACGCTGCACTGACGACAGAAGGCACGCAGCAGATGCAGTTCCCGGTGGGAGGCGGTTTTCAATCCGCGCCTGGGACGGCCTATCATGGCGGCAGCCTTGTAGTCGTTCTTTCCGGAGGATTTCCACGAAGGGTCGATGTAGAGCACAATCTGCTCGTAATATTTAAGTTTCAGCATCCGTCTCCAGCGTATCCACCGTTCCTGGAACACGGCTCCCTCGGTGATGGGATTATTCATGTATTCCTTCTGAAACGAGCGGTATCCCATGAACTGCTCGCGGTCGCGCAGCTTTTCGATGGTGTAGAACTCCGGCCAGGCAGGATTCCCGTTGCGGTCGATGGCATTCACTTCGATGGTCTTCACGGTCGGCGTGTCAATGATTTTCTGCAGCACGGAGTTTTTTGCAATCAGGTTACCCACCATGATGAAACGTCCGTCCTTTCCGCCGAAACAGCCGAACAGAGCTTCTTTTATCCAGTTGGTCATCTCGCGTACACGTGTCTCACTCCGGCACATTTCATCATCGTCCAAGTCATCCACCACGATGTAGTCCGGACGCATCTCCCGGAAACGCAGACCACGGGGCGACTGGCCACGGCCTCTGGAGAAAAAGGCGCACTGGTCGCGTGTGACGAACTCGCCTTCCTGCCACATGCCGCTGTTGTATTGTTCGCCAAAGTCCCGGATGAGGTACTGGTTGTATTGCAGTTCTGCCTGCAAGTCTCCCAGCAGACCGTCGGCACTGTCTTCACTCTTGCCCACCAGTACCATGACATGCAGTTCGCTCCGGAACTTCAGCCAGAGCGGGATGCCGATGTCAAGGTGTACTGACTTGGCATGACCTCGCGGCCACTTGCAGACCAGCCGCAGTTCCGGATGGGAGGCGATGTAGCGTGCCGCCTCGTTGTGGAATTTGGCATTCGGACACTGGCAATAATGTGACAGGTACCGCTGGCAGAAACAGTCGTAGTCCTTCAGAGCACGGGCGATGTTCCGCTTGCGTTCCGCTTCTGTCTCCACCCGTTCCTGTGAGGTCATCCGTTCTACCCGTTTGCAGTGCTCCTGCCATCGTTTCAGGGCTTCTTTCTTTTCCTGTTCCGTCATGATCAGCCTCCTTTCTGGGCGAAGAGTTCATTCAGGTAATCGTTGTGCAGCTGGTTTACGAGCTGGAACAGTTCGTTGGTCAGCTGGGGATACTTGTCACGGTTTGCCGCCAGCCAGTTCTCAAAGTCGATCATCGTATCGATACGGTCTACCACGCTGGCCTTCTTCTCCAGTTTCTCGATAGCGGTGGCCGTCTTGATAAGCTTGTCGCCCAGGCTGGCCAGCATATCCTCATTTCCCGGCTCGTTTGCCTTGTCGAGCAGGGAGTTGATGGAAGACAGCAGCTTGTTCACCAGTTCCGGACGGGTAATGTTGCGTGCCGCCTTCATCTCTTTCCAGCCCAGGGTGTTTATCCACCGGCTGAGCGTCTGACGGCTCACTTCCACTTTCTGAAGAATCTCTTCCTGCGAAAGTCCGCTCATGTAGAGCACCCGTGCCAGCTCCTGTTTTGTGTCGTTTTTAGCCATGTTTTACCTTGTATTTAATATTCGTTTACGACAAAGTTCATCCATTTTCGTGCATCCACGAAAAAGAGGTGCAACCGTTACAGAGAACAGTGCATCATTTACATACTTCTTTGCAACCGTTACACACTTTTTTGCCCGGACGGGAAAGGCAGAGTAAGTTTGCGTCAAACGAACGGAAAAATGGCAAAACGAATCAGAATATCGAACGAAACGCTGAACTGCTACGGCACGTGGATCCGTACCGAAGGCATCGACCTGACGCAGTTTAACCGGAATCCCGTACTGCTCTGGATGCACCAGCGGGGCGTGGTAATAGGAATGATAAAGGATATACGCGTAGCGGATGGAGAAGTGACCGGCGAACCCTGGTTTGATGAGGTACGCGAAGAATCGCGTCTGGCAAAGCAGCAATGGGAAAAGGGCACGCTACGTATGGGTTCGCCCAACTTCGAGATACTGGAAACAAGCGAAGATGCTGCCTTGCTGAAACCCGGACAAACCCGTCCTACCGTAACCCGCTGCAAGCTGATGGAATACAGCATGGTGGACATCGGCGGAAACGACGACAACATCCGGCTCTCATACGAGGGGCGGGAAATCAGGCTGGATGCAGGAGGCGGATGCGACCTGCCGCTGTTGAAGGAAAGCTTTAATGAAAACCAAACATTACAGACAATGAACGAACAACTGAAAACCATCGCCCTGATGCTGGGGCTGGCGGACACCGCCACACTGCAGGAAGTGCAGAAACAGATTAACGTATTGCTCGGCTACCAGGCGGCCAACACATCCCTGCGTACCGAGAAAGAAAAACTGGAAAAGGAGCTTGACACCTTACGACTGGCAGGTATTACGTCGCTGGTGGAGGATGCCGTGACTGCCGGAAAGATTGAATCCGGGAAGAAAGCTCACTTTATCGAGCTGGGAAAGAAAGTTGGCCAGGAAAGCCTGAAACTGACCTTAGAAGCCATGCACGGCACTGTAAAGCCGTCGATGGTGTTGAACCGCGATACCTCGCCGACGGCAACCGGCGACTGGAAAAAACTGAGCGAAGTTCCGGCAGAGGAACTGAAACTGATGCGAAAGAACGACCCGCAGCAGTACCGCAAACTGTACAAGGCAGAATACGGTGTGGAATGTCCGGAACTTAACTGATTGTTGAACACAAATTAAAACACGAAAATGAGAAGAGAAATCGTAAAATTCGTAACCGGCACACTGGTGAATGTGCTGATGAGTATCGTTATCCTGGCTTGCCTTGGAATTCCGAATGCAGGATTCTGGGGGCTGATTGTGGGCGTGGTGCTACCGATAGCACTGGGCAAATTCCTTCCGAAAGGAGCTGCCCTGGAAGGTGTCTATACAGAAGTTTGGACGGGCGAGCTGGTGAAGCAGCTTCGAGGTGGAATGACCGACTCCTGGCTGGACGGAGTATCCGATTATTCAGATGCGGTGGACAACGAAGTGGTGCATCTTGTGGATGTGGGTGGTGACCCGGACGTGCTGATTAACAACACGACGTATCCCATTGCCGCACAGGAACTGGAAGACGGAGATATTGCATTGGGCCTTGACAAGTTCCAGACCAAGAAGACACCAGTATCGGACGACCAGCTCTTTGCCATTTCCTACGACAAGATGGGAAGCGTGATTGAGCGTCACGGCGACGCTATTACCATCGCCAAGTTCAAGAAAGCGGCTCATGCACTGGCTCCGAACAGCAACACGGCGAAAACTCCGGTAGTGCCAACTTCCGGTGAAGATGACAACGGACGTAAGAAATGTACCCGAAAGGATATTATCGCACTGAAACGCAAGCTGGATGCCTTGCAGGTTCCCACCGCAGGCCGCCGTTTGGTGCTTTGCTCAGACCACGTGAACGACCTGCTGGAAGACGACCAGAAGTTCCGTGACCAGTATTACAACTACACAACCGGAAAGATTGCCAACATGTACGGATTCGAGGTGTACGAATTTGAGAACTGTCCGTACTTCACCAAGGAAGGCACAAAAGTTCCGTTTAAGAATTCGCCTTCGGGCACTGACCATCAGGCATCCTTCTGTTTCTATACCAAGCGTGTGTTCCGTGCACAGGGAGGTACCAAGATGTATTATCGCGACGCACAGACCAACCCGGACTACCAGCAGAACGAAGTGAACTTCCGTCACTACTACATCGTACTTCCGAAAAAGATGGAGGCTATCGGTGCCATCTACAGTTATGACGGTTCTACTGCACAGACATCCGACCAAAGCGTAGAACCTGACAAGAACTGGGCTGAGACCAGACGCGAAGCTGAAACTGCCAAAATGGCTATGGCTATGTCTGATGGAGGAGAAAAAGGCGTGAGCGGGCTGGAAGAAAAGTTACAGGAAGACCCTGCAGCCGGTGAGGAACTTGAAGCATAAGGAGGAATGAGGTATGAAACACTTTACAATGGGTGAACTTTGTGCCAGTACCACTGCCGACGCTCATGGAATCAAGAATACACCGCCTCTTCAGGAGGCGGGTAATCTGAAAGCTCTTGCCGACAATGTGCTTGACCCTCTTCGTGAATGGTACGGAAAACCTATTACCGTCAATTCTGGGTACCGTTGTCCGCAACTGAACCGGCTGGTAGGAGGTGCGGCAAGCAGCCAGCATCTGAAAGGAGAAGCTGCCGACATTACAGCAGGAAGCAAGGAAGAAAACCGTAAGCTCTTTGATTACATCAAAAGCCATCTTCCTTTTGACCAGCTTATCGACGAAAAGAATTATACCTGGGTGCATGTGTCTTACAAGCGCGACGGAAACAACCGGAAACAAATATTGAAACTATAACCATGGCGTAGTACGCCAAATGCTACGCCAATAAAGCACAACAAAATGAAACGGATTATCTTATTTTTCTGCCTGTGTCTGATTACAACACTGGCTTCATTTGCGCAGACCGTACTTCCGGCTGCAGAACCTGAAACATCGTTCCTTATCGACCTGGGAAGCTTTACGGGAATCGTAGCCCTGGTTTCTACCTTGGTGACACAGATTCTGAAGGTTGTTCCGGCTATTTCCGCAAGCAAGCTGGCCAAAATTTTGATTTCATGCGGTGTGGGCATGGTAGTATGTATTATTGTCTGGCTGTTGCAACTCACTCCGTTACTTACAGGCTATATCTGGTGGCAGGTGCTGATTTACGGACTCGCGGCGGGACTCAGCGGATGCGGATTCTATGATGTGATTAAGGCTATCGGGGCACTGTTTAAAAAAGAGTAGAGCATTATGGATTGGGCCCTGTTACAGTCACTATGGGACTGGCTTCTTCCTGCCGGATGGCTGGCTACTGCCATTGCCTGGTGGCGTGACAGAAAAGTATACCAGGTCCGTGCAGTGAAAGAAACCGAAGGCACTTACAAGACTCTATACGATGATCTGAGTGCCACCGTACGCGAATTAAGCAAACAACTGAGAAAACAAAACGAAAGAAATATTAACCATGAAACGGCTTTACGCAAATTACATACTTGCAAGTATGCTGACCGCTGTCCTGTCATTATCTTCCTGCGCCAGCAGCAGAAAGGCCAGCTCGGCCACCGTCCGCTCGGACAGCCTCCGAACGAGCGTAACCGAGCAAACAACTTACGAGCCGGTCCCGAAAAGGACGGCGACCTGCTCGGTGAGTGCGGAGCAGTGGCTGAACCTGAGTAAACTTCCTGCCGGATTCGGGCTGAGCTATCGGAACGACGGTCTGAATATTGACATACAATCGGACGGAGAAGGTGGCGTGAACGTCACAGCTACAGCCGACAGCACAGGAAGACAGGTGACCGTGACTCGTACGGAAACCGACCACCGCATACGCGATGAAACTGTGAGCAATGAAGTGAAGGAAACACGCCCGGGAGCGCAGGGATGGCTGACAGGAACAGCCCTGACCCTGCTGGGTATTTTCCTTATCTGGCAACTGATTAAACGATATTTAAAACACGATTAAAAACGACAATATTATGGCAGATACAAGCAACGGACTGATGTACGGCGTGGCGAAAGTGACTTTCAAGCCTTCCGGAGAAGGAGGTGAAGAAAAGACGTTGGGCTGGTTGGATGAAAACGGAATGCAGCCGGCAGGAAATGCGCCTACCTTTATGGATGTGATGGCCGCACAAGTAACAGACGGACCGGTAGACAGCATCATGACCAATCCGGGAAGCGATGCGTTCACAATGAACCTTATCCAGCTGAATGCGGAAAACATGGTGAATGTGTTCGGTGGAAAAGCCGAAGCTGACGGCTCTTATACACCACCGACAAAGATGGTAGCCAATGGCGTACTGACTATCACTATGCATTCAGGCCACAGTTTCCGTGTATTCAACTCCCGATTGAGCCGTAACGGATGGCAGAATGGTATCAACATGCAGAATGTGCTGGCAATGGGTATCCGTGTGGATATGCTGAAAACGACCGACGGCAAGGAAAGACGTTACCGCATCTATCCTCCCGGTGTGGTTCCCGACACATCTGACACAACCGCAGACGCTAAGGCATGATGAATGCACAAGATATAGAACTGCTGGCAGGCATCTCCCTCAGTGACGGGGGAATCAGCCTGCCGCTTCATACGGTACTTCGGAAACGTCCGTTCCGCATTACGATGAAGACACCTACCACACGCAGCCTGATACGAATCAGCAAGCGTTATCTCCGAATCGGGGTAACTCCGGAAGAATATGATGCATACGACCAGGACCAGCGTATCCGGTTTGTCTTCCTGCATGGAAAGGACATCAGCCGTATTGTGGCATACGGAATTGTGAGAGGGCCTGTACTGGGAAGAGTACTGAACCGCATGGTGGCATGGATGCTACGGGAACTGATGACACCCGACGAACTTGCAGCCGCCTGGCGACAGGTGCTGAACAGTACATCTACCACGTCTTTCGGGATTATTATCGCATCGGCAGCAGCTCTGAACAAGATGCAGCCCTTAGCGAGCCGGAACGAGAGCGAAAACGAAAAGAGGAGTTAAAGAAGGGACATACGGAACCTTCGCATAGCCTTTTCGGCGTAGTAGGTCAGATTGCCACGGAAACAGGATGGAGCATTAACTACATTCTGGATAAGGTAAATGTAGTTACACTTCAGCTCATGATGGCAGACATGCCTCACTGGGTTCCTCCGCAGAAACCGGACCTGATGCAGCAAATCCGTGAAATGGAGGAACGTGAGAAACAAAGAAACAGTCGCACACAAACAAATAACACGAACACGACAAAGGGAATGAACCCGCTGGAGTTCTTTACCAACTATGCGGTAAAGGACTGATTATTTATCATTATAAATTGAAATCATGGCAGTACCTGTACAGCTCGAAATATTCATGAAAGACCTTACCAAAGCCGGACTACAGAGCGTTGGTAAGAATGTGGATGATGTGGAAAATCAGACTCTGCGACTGATTGAAGCACTGAAGCAGGTACGTGCCGAACAACTTAAGCAGCTTGAATCGAACAAGCAATCTGGGAAGAGCTACACGCAAGAAGCGGCCAACGTACAGGCTTTGACCGGACAAATTAACGGATTGAAGGCAGGTCTGAAAGACTTGCAGAAAACAAAAGAGGAGGTTGCAAAAACACCTTCCATCGACATCGACACAGAAGCTGTTACCCGTAAGACAAACAACCTGAAGATGCAGTTCAGCCAGGTAGCAAGAGAACTTCCTTCGCTTGCCATGGGTCCGCAGATGTTTATCCTCGCTATCTCCAACAACCTTCCTATGCTGGCAGATGCCATTGCCGATGTGCGCAAGCAGAACGAACTTCTTGCTGCATCAGGACAAAAGGGTGTGCCGGTATGGAAACAGCTTGGAAAAGCATTGCTTTCCCCTCAGACAGCCTTAATCGCTCTAATTTCATTGGGTATTGTATATGGAAAAGAAATTGGTAATTGGGTTAAGAACCTTGGTAAAGCAAAAAAAGAACTATCTGAAACTCAACAGCTACAAGAATCATTGAACACTTCCAGAAGAAAAGGTGGAGAAGCTGCGTCTGAAGAGTCTGCAAAACTTAGAATTCTTTATACAGCCAGCCAGGATACATCAAAATCCATGAGAGAAAGGAATAAGGCTGTAGATGAGCTTCAAAAAATGTATCCGGATTATTTCGGTAAACTAAGCAATGAAGCCATTTTAGCGGGGAATGCCGCATCTGCATACGATGAACTGACTAAGGCAATTATACGTAAAGGTCAGGCGCAGGCAGCAGAAGATATTGTAGCTGATTATTCAAAGAGAAACTTTCAGTTGCAACGTGGTATTAATGCGGATTCGCAATGGGTTAATCAGATGCGTTCCGCATACGAAGCTGCACTGAAACAAAGAGAAGGAATGAGGCAAAATGCGTTGACGGTAAATCAAAGCAGTTTCATGACAAACCGAACTCTTTCAGGTGACAGTAACGCGGAAAAGATTATCGAGGAATACGAACGTCGCATGGAGAATATCAGAAAATCTTCTGAAGAAATTGCAAAGAACAACAAAACAGTAGAGGGTATAGTCAAACAGATAGACACATCGGCTTACACCACTGATTTCTCTGGTAGCTCCAAAAAGCAGAAAGAAGAGAAAACCGACTACGCCTCCCAGCTTGCCGATGCCCGCGTAAAAGCACAGCAGACTACGGAAAAACTCCGCATACAGATTATGCAGGAAGGGATTGCCAAGCGTATGGCAATGGCCAAGCAGGAATACGATGAGTCTGTGGCTGACATTGACAAGCAGGAACGGGATATGCTTGCCAAAATGGATCAGGCACGAAAGCAGGGTGACAATATCCCACAGAGCCAGTACGACGAGGTAAAGAATACGGCGAACACCAACCGTATGCTGGCAGAACAGGTGTATAACGAAAAGATATATCAGATTGAACAGGAATATCGCGACAAGGCCACGCAGAGCCTTATCGGCTACAATAAACAATACGGAACGTATCAGGAGAAACGTCTGGCCATTGCAATGGATTACGCCCGAAAGATTGCCGCTGCGGAAACAGAAGGAGAGGCCGACGTATTAACCCGTGAACGTGACGACAAGCTGGCCAGCCTGGACTTTGAGGAAATGAAGAAAGGGATGGACTGGGACAAGATTTTCGGTGACCTGGAACGTGTGTCTACTGATACACTGGAAAGCCTTCGTGAGAAGCTGAAACAATACCTGGAAGGAATAGGCGATGACATCAGCCCCGAATCTTACAAGGAGGTAATGGATGCTTTCAATAATATAGATTCCGAGCTGGCCGACCGTTCCCCGTTCGAAACAATGAAGAAGGGGTACGAAGATTACAAGTCTGCGATGGAGGAAGTACGTTCTGCTCAGAACCTTCTTCAACAGGCACAAGTAGGCGGAAGCGTTATCGTGGAAGAATATGACGAAGCAACCGGAACCCTTACACGTAAGCTGATTACTCAGGCCGAAGCCGAGGAAAGACTTCGTGCTGCTCAGGATAAACGATACAGTGCCCAAAAGAGTCTGACTGATGCGGCAAATTCTATCGGACAGAAAGGAATGGCAATCGTCAATGCCGGAAACGACATAGTGGATATGTTAGGAAACTTTGGCGTAAAAGTTCCGGAAGCGGTGAGTGAGACATTGAACGGAGTCAGTCAGGTAATGAGTGGACTGGAAAGCATTGATTTGACAAAACCATTCAGTGCTATTACAGGGTCAGTTAGTATATTGACTGGAATAGGCAATACGATAGCCGGACTGTTTGGTTTCGGAGGTGCCGATTATTCCGGGTACGATAATATGAAATCAAAGTATGAAGGGCTGATTGATATATGGGATTCGCTTATTTCAAAGAAACAGCAATACATTGACATCGACTACGGTGTAGAAGCTCAGAAAGCAGCCGAGGAAGCTAAAAAATTGGTAGACGTGCAGATTGAACGCCAGCGGCAGTTGATGCATTCTCTTTCTGGAAGCGGGTCAAGTATGTTCAGCCATTCATTAGGATACAGAGTAAACGAAAGAATGGGTAGCTCTGACTGGGCAAGACTTTCACAATTAACAGGAGAGAATATACGTGAATTTGGTGACGTAATTAATTTGGATGCGGATGTCATAGGTAAAGTTCTTCAAGACGAAAAGTTTGTGTCGGTACTGACCGCTGTCAACTCTGAGTTTGTGACCTACATTCAGAATATTGACAAGTATAGCGAACAGTTGCAGGAAATTGCCGAACAGGAGAAAGAAGCATTTACCGGGGTAAGCTTTGATGAATTCCGTGACAGCTTTGTGAGCATGCTGTCGGATTTGGATGCTACCAACCAGGATTTTGCAGACAATTTTGAAAAATACCTTCAGAACGCCATATTCTCTTCTCTGATTGCTGGAAAATACAAACAGCAAATTCAGGAATTATATGACACATGGGCTACAAAAGCAGAATCAGGAGGTGAACTGACCAAAGATGAAGCCGGTATATTAAGAAACAAATATCAGGATATTATTAATGATATGCTGGCAGAAAGGGAACAGATAATGAAAGATTTCGGTTGGGAATCTTCATCTGCGGATTCCGGAAGCAACCAGTCACCCTCCAGCGGTGCGCTCACCACGATGAGCCAGGACAGCATATCTACCTTCGAGGCGATAGGCAGGAACATGCAGACGCATCTGGCAAATACGGACAAGTTTGTGCAGGAAATCCGAAACACGCAGAAGCAGGACAGCCAGACGCTGGCCACCATAGCCGGACATACTGCACATCTTGTGGAAATACACGATATATTGAGTGATATGAAATTGAACGGAATACAGCTGAAGTAGCTTTTAATTTTTAACTATTAATTATTAACTGAAAAGTGGACCTGACAGGATACCTAACAATTAACGGAACGGACGTATGGACGGAATACGGTGCTTTCCTGGGAGAAACGGAAGAAGGCGGACACGTGAACATGGATGCCCTACTCCGGATGCCAAAGGCAAAGGATATTACCACCGTCGATTTCCGAGAAAGGAATGGGGTAGAGCTTCCTCAGAACCCGAACGTGAAGCTGGGTAGCATCGAACGTACCTTGCAGTTCTGGCTTCGTGGAAGCTCCGCATCCGACCGGCTGGACAAATACCAGCGCATGATGACGCTCATCACGTCGGGTATGCTTGCAATCGCCGTGAAGAATTACCGAACCTACAATATGGTTTACCAGGATATGCCGGCAGATCCGGAATGGTACGAAAGTTACGAAGGAGACCGGTTCTATGTGCTGTTTTCACTGAAATTTCTGGAGCCTCAGCCTTCTATTTAGTAATTGATTAAACACTGTTTAAATGGAACTGAAAATATACGATAAAGCCAACAACCTCAGGCTGACAGCCAGCCCGAACTCTTCTTCCAGTGTTACGGAAGAAATAGGTGGAGAATGCAGCGTATCCGCATCCTTCACCCATACCGAATATGTGCCGCTGGATGTGGATGACTACATCGAGGTGGAAGGCGTTCGCTACAAGGTAAAGTCACGTTATCGTCCGAAACAAAAAAACACACAGACTTATGAATACAGCGTAAAGTTCTATGCGCCGATACATGATGCGGAAGATACACTGATGCTGTTCCAGGAAGGTGGAACCACTTCTGAATTCAGTTACGACGGTGGTCCGCGCGAACACCTGCAGTTGTGGATAGACAATATGAACCGCCGTGCCGGTGGAAATCTGTGGAGCATCGGAACGGTTATTACCGCAGAAAACAAGGTGATTGATTACCGGAATGTGAAGTGCTGGGATGCGGCATTTGGCAGCAACGGCATCGCCGCCACATTTGATACGGAAATGTGGGCAGACGGTTATGTGATTAATCTCTGCAAAGCTGAACGTGGGGAAGTGGTGGAGCTTGGATACCTTCAAGGACTTACCAATCTGGCACAGGAAGATAACGGGGAAGTGAAATTCTTTACCCGTCTGTTCCCGTTGGGCAGCACACGCAATATTGATGCGACAAAGTACGGGTATTCCCGTCTGCAACTTCCAAGCCGGGAAATATATGTGGACAAGAACGTAGACTTGTACGGAGTGAAGGAAGAAACGGAAGAAGCTGCGTTTGCTGAGATATATCCTCAGTATGTGGGTACGGTTTCGTCGGTTCGTACGGAAGAGAAAACCAGCGAGGAAGGACGGAAGTACACCGTATATTATTTCAAGGACAACGGCATGAACTGGAATCCGAAAGACTACGAGATTCCGGATCTGGACTATATGTTACAGTTCCAGACTGGCGAGCTGGCAGGACGTGGAACTGACGGTTCTTTCCAGGCTGCATGGCATGAAGATACACGGGAATGGGAAATCATCAACGTATATCCGGATGATACGACTCAGATTCCTGGAGGTGTGATTATACCAAATCCGGGCGACAAGTATATACCATGGAACTTCGCCATGCCGCAGGAATACATCACCGCAGCGGAACAGGCATACAAGCTGGCAGTAGATGATTTTCTGAATACTTACAGCTTTGACCCGAACAAATACACCGGAACTACTGACCGGAACTACATAGAAAATAATAATACACCGCTCCGCATCGGATGGAACGTGCGTCTGCTGTCAGAACAGTATTTCGGTTCTACCGGAGGATACAAGGACACACGCATCACGAAGGTGCAGCGCAAGTTGAATGACTTGTGCCAGGCTACGATTACCTGCTCGGATGAGGTTGGTACGGGGTGGAAATCTTCGGTGGATAACTCGCTGAACTCGCTACGGTATGAGGTAGCCAGACAGGCAGAACAGTATGTGTATGACATAATCAGAACGTATGATTCAAAAACTCCGTCCGATAAGAATATATTTAGTGCATTAAAATCACTGAAAACGCACCTTCGTAAAGATGTACCTGACCAGACGGAGTTTTTGATTAAATTTCTTGGAGGTATCATTACAAACCTTTTAAAATCTACAGACTTCGTTACAGGAATGATGGGTTCCGGCATGTCATTCTCTTCGGAGGAGGGTGGTGAGTCTGTAGGATGGATTGATAAGCTGTATGTGCGCAAGAAAGCCATCTTCCAGGTTTTATCAATAATGGAGACCGAGCTGGCCGGAGCATCCTTCATGTTCAACGCTTCAGGTGCGCGTGCTACGATTACTAAGGTCGAACGTATTGATGCGGTTCCGTTCTTCTACTCAGATGGAAGCGCGAAATACTACTCAGACGGAAGCAGGGCCTACGTACAGCCCAGCGTCTATGGTGCCGTGTACCGCTGTTACTTCCTTGCAGACGATGGTGAGAAAGCCATCGAGAACCGTTTCCGTGTGGGTAACCTGGTACGCAGCCAGTCATTCAATATCAAATCCGGAGTCTATGAGAATGTTAGTAACCATTACTGGTGGCGGTTAGTCACTGCCGTCGGCGATAATTGGATAGAAGTATCTGTAAATCATTGTGACGAAGGTAGTGATATTCCCAAGGAGGGTGATGTGGTTGTACAACTTGGAGACATATCGGACACGGATTTCCAGTCCGCAATCGTGCTGTCTGCATACGGAGACGGTGCGCCTTCTCTTATCTTCTATCAGGGAATCAACAGTTACTCCCTCTCCGGGAAAGATATAGTCACGATTGGATACGACCGTGTGAAAAAAGAGGGATACTTCAATGTGTATGGACGGGCCTATATCGGTAACAGGGAACAAACGAATTACCTCAGTCTGTCTGACGGGAAGCTTGTCGGAAGATTTAGCGAACTCATGCTATCGTCTGGTAAATCAGTTGTAGAGGTAGCAAAGGACGAAATAAGCCTTGAACTGGAAGATACAGGAATCAAC
>QWCK01001567.1_pt1 | contig 32567 bp, 35 predicted proteins | sample 1972571 | NCBI WGS metagenome assembly QWCK01 (sample SAMN09866710, study PRJNA288562) | Human gut metagenome isolate term2_stool, whole genome shotgun sequencing... | isolation source: gut | host: Homo sapiens | place: USA: California | reverse complement strand
AACTGGATCGGCAAGAGCGTCGGTGCGGAAATTCACTTTAAAGTGAAAGACACGGACACGGTGCTCAATGTCTTTACCACTCGCCCCGACACCTTATTCGGCGCCACCTATATGGTCGTGGCACCGGAGCATCCCCTGGTAAAAGATCACCGCGATATGATTAAAAACATCGATGCCGTGGACGCCTACATCGCCGAAGTGGAAAAGAAATCGGATTTCGAGCGCACGGAGCTCGCAAAAGAAAAAACCGGCGTCGCCTTGGAAGGCCTCTACGGCATTAATCCGGCTACGGGAAAAGACATTCCAATTTGGATTTCCGACTACGTCTTAATGAGCTACGGCACCGGCGCCATTATGTCCGTGCCGGCCCACGACCAACGTGACTGGGAATTTGCGACGAAATTCGGCCTGCCCATCGTGCCTGTTATCGACGGCGGCAATGTGGAAGAGGAAGCCTATGTAGACGTGCACTCCGGTCACATGATTAACTCCGGATTCCTCGACGGCATGGAAGTGGAAGATGCCATTCACAAAATGATCGAGTGGATTACGGAAAAAGGTCTGGGCAAGCGCCAAACCAATTATAAATTGCGTGACTGGGTCTTCTCCAGACAACGGTACTGGGGTGAGCCGATCCCCCTCATCCACTGCGACGACTGCGGCTGGGTACCCGTGCCCGAAGACCAACTGCCTTTGGAACTTCCCGATGTGGAAAATTACGAGCCCACGGACAACGGCCAATCGCCCTTATCCGAAGTGGAAGATTGGGTTCACACCACTTGCCCGAAATGCGGCAAGCCCGCCATGCGCGAGACGGACACCATGCCTCAATGGGCGGGAAGCAGCTGGTACTATCTGCGCTACACCGATCCTCACAATGACGAAGCCTTGGCAAGCAAAGAGGCCCTGGAATACTTTATGCCCGTGGATTGGTACAACGGCGGCATGGAACACACCACCTTGCACTTGCTGTACTCCCGCTTCTGGCATAAATTCCTCTACGACATCGGCGTCGTGAACACGGACGAGCCCTATCAAAAGCGCACGAGCCACGGCATGATCTTAGGGGAAGACGGCGGAAAAATGAGCAAGAGCCGCGGCAATGTCATTAATCCCGACGACATCGTGAATCAATACGGTGCCGACACCCTGAGAACTTACGAAATGTTCATCGGCGACTTCGAAAAATCCGTGCCCTGGTCCGACAACAGCGTCAGAGGCTGTCGCCGGTTCCTGGAGCGGGTGTGGAGTTTGGCGGAAGGCATTCAACCGGGCAGCGCCTACAGAAAAGAGACGGAAGTCTTCATGCACCAAACCATAAAAAAGGTCAGCCACGATTACGAGCACTTAAAAGCCAACACGGCCATCGCTCAATTGATGAGCGCCGTGAATCTCTTCCAAAAAGAAGGCGTCAACGAAGCGGAATTTAAGACCTTCCTGATCCTCTTAAACCCCGTGGCTCCCCACATTACGGAAGAACTGTGGGAGGCATGCAACTTCGGCGGCTATCTCTGCGAACTATCCTGGCCCGGCTACGACGAAGACAAGACCGTGGAAGATGTGGTTGAAGTCCCCGTTCAATTTAACGGCAAAGTACGCTTCAAAATCACATTGCCCAGAGAAGCATCCCAAGACGAAGCCCTGAACGCTTTACACGGCGACGAAAACTTCCTCAAACAGACGGAAGGCAAAAATGTCGTGAAAGAAATCTACGTTCCCGGTAAGATTTTGAATGTGGTTGTCAAGTAGATTGACAGCTACCGGCGAATGAGGTATCTTATTCGTATAAAAAGACTAGGGATTAAGGAGGTGAAGACATGAAGTTATCGACGAGAGGTCGTTACGGACTCATGGCCATGTACCATTTGGCTGAAAATTACGGCAAGGGACCTTTATCGGTCAACTACATCGCCGAAGCCGAGGGTCTGAGCGTGGCCTATCTTGAACAATTGTTTTCACGCTTAAAAAAACGCAAGCTGGTAGAGAGCATCCGTGGCGCACAAGGCGGCTACGTCTTGGCGGCGCCGCCGGAAGAGATCGCCATCGCCGATGTCATCGCCGCATTAGAAGGCGAAATGGCCTTTTCCTGTTGCAGCGGCGACGATGACATTTCCTGTGATCGGGGAGAAGCCTGCTCGGCGAAGTCGATCTTGGATCGCATCCAGGAAGAAGTGGACGGCGTTTTAAAATCCATGTCTCTTGCGGATATGAGGTAGCCTATGCACCAATTCGATTCCTTTTTCGACGTGGTGACGCCGAATTTCCTCGTCGTCATTCGGGGCCTCTTGCTTATTCTGCTTATCGCCCTAAGCGTCTACTACCTCATCAACATCGGCAATCAATACATCGACAAGAGCAGGCGTATTCATCTGGATTTGAGATTGGTCGGTCTGATCCTCTTGGGAATATTGGCCCTCATCGCCCTGCGCTACGTGTTTTCAAAATTTCCCGTTTTGCGAACGGCATTGGCGGCCTTCTTCATCTCCGTGATTTTGGCCTATATCATCAATCCGTTGGTCAATTATTTGGAAACGAAACGCATTCCCAGGCGATTCGGCGTGCTCATCGTTTACGTGGGCTTTATTCTCGCCTTAGTGCTTTTGTTTGTCGTGGTCCTGCCGAAGACCATCGAAGAGCTGAGAAATCTATTTATCGCTCTGCCTCAGTGGCTAAACGAATGGAACGCCCGCATCTTGGATGCGTCGGATAAAATCGAAAAGATGACGAACCTGGACATGACGCGGATTATGTCCAGCGGGCAGAAACAGGTGGAAGCCTATTTAAATTCCCTGGAGAACACCTTTGTCGACAAGGTCCGCTCCATGGCCAGCGGCATGTATGCCGCCCTCGGACGCATGGTGAGCTTCGTTTTGGTCTTGATCCTTACCTACTACTTTACGGTGGATAAAAATCGCATCAAAGTGAAACTGTACAAGGCCATCCCCTCCGGCTTCCGGACGGATATTTTGAACCTGGCCTCTGAAATAAACGCGGCCATGATGGAATTCGTCAAAGGGAAATTGCTCCTCGCCGTCATCGTCGGCTTAATGACCATGTGCATGCTCTTTATTCTGGGCGTCAATTTCGCCGTGGCCATCGGCTTGATCACCATGATCGCCGACATTATTCCGTACATCGGGCCCTTCCTCGCCTTCGTGCCGGCCTTCTTCTTTTCCTTTATGGATTCCTGGACCAAGGCTTTGTGGGTATCGATCTTTTTCGTCTTTCTGCAATGGGCAGAAAACAATCTGTTCGCGCCGAAAATTTTGGGCAAACGCACCGGGCTTCACCCGGCCGTCGTCCTCATGTGTATCTTTATTGGCGGCGGCACCTTCGGCGTCATGGGTATGATTTTATCCGTGCCCGTGTTCTCCATTTTGGTTATCATCAAAAACTTCATCCTCATGAAGTTGCGCGACGGCAGACGAAAAAAAGAAGAATTAAGACAAGTACAATAAGTGGCGGAGATCCGTCACTTATTTTATTTGCCCAAAGGCCGCGGCGACGGGAGAAAATTGACTTTCCATGCGGCCAACTTTATAATTTTAATCAGAGACTATACAAATATCGGGAGGCATTATGAAACCATTGGGATTACACGAGATACGCTCCGCGTTCTTGGATTATTTTGAACATAACGAACACTTGGCTTTGCCCAGCTTTTCTTTGGTACCGAAGGGGGACAAGTCCCTGCTTTTAATCGGTGCAGGCATGGCGCCGATGAAGAAATTCTTTACAGGCGAAGCGGAACCTCCCGCCCACCGCGTCTGTACATCGCAAAAGTGCATTCGTACCGGCGATATCGAAAACGTAGGCAAGACCGACCGTCACGCCACGTTTTTTGAAATGCTCGGAAACTTTTCCTTTGGCGATTATTTTAAACACGAAGCCATTCATTGGGCTTGGGAATTTTTAACCGGCGTCTTGGAAATCGACCCGAACCTTCTCTGGGCCACGGTTTATTTAGATGACGACGAAGCCTTCACCATCTGGAACGAAGAGATCGGCCTGCCGAAAGAGCGCATCGTGCGTTTGGGCAAAGACGACAACTTCTGGGAGCTGGCCGTCGGCCCTTCCGGCCCCTGCTCGGAAATCTATTTCGACCGCGGCGAAAAACACGGCTGCGGCGATCCCGACTGCAAGCCCGGCTGCGACTGCGACCGCTACATCGAAGTGTGGAATCTGGTCTTCACCCAATTCGACAAAGACGAAGAAGGGGAGTACCACCCTCTGGCCAATCCCAATATCGATACGGGGATGGGGCTCGAGCGGATCGCATCGGTGCTTCAAGATGCGAATAATATTTTTGAAATCGACGCCATTCACGCCATTCTGGAAGACGTTTGTCGTATGGCGAATTACGAATACGGTACGGACAAGAAGAAAGACGAATCGGTGCGGGTCATTACGGACCACATCCGCGCCATTACCTTTATGATTTCCGACTCCATCGTGCCTTCCAACGAAGGGCGGGGCTATGTGGAACGTCGCCTTACCCGCCGCGCCGCCAAGCACGGGCGGAATCTGGGCATCGAAGGGGCGTTTTTATACAAACTTTGCGAAAGTGTCATCGATTCATGGAAGGTTCAGTACAAAGAGCTGGACGACAATCGGGAAGTCATCGCCAGGGTCATTCTGCGGGAAGAAGAGCGCTTCTTAAAGACCCTTGAAACGGGTATGAGCCTCCTCGATGAAGAAATCGAAAAATTAAAGGCCGAAGGCAAGAAAGAGCTGGGAGGCGCCGAGGCCTTTAAGCTCTACGACACCTACGGCTTCCCCGTAGACCTCACCGAAGAAATCCTCTCCGATGTGGGATTTGTTTTGGATGAAGCGGGCTTTGAAAAAGAAATGGAAGCGCAAAAAGAGCGGGCGAGAGAAGCCCGTGACGACTCCGACAATATCGGCTGGTCCAGCATGTCTTCCTACGAACTCAATGATGTAAACGAAAGCATCGAATTTGTCGGCTACGACACCACCGAAGTGAATGACGCAAAGCTGTTGCACATTCTCGCCGGCGGCGAAGAAGTGGATCAATTGGGCGCCGGAGAAAAGGGCGTCTTTTATCTCACGCCCACGCCATTTTACGGCGAAAGCGGCGGCCAAATCGGCGACACCGGAATCATTGCCGGCGACGGCTTTAAAATCCAAGTGGAAGATACGCAAAAGACGAAGAGCGGCCACATTTATTCCATCGGCACCGTGGTTGAAGGCATTGCATCCACAGGAGCTGTAGACGCTTCGGTGGACGAAAGACGTCGCGAAAAAATTCGCCGCAACCACTCCGTCACCCACTTGCTCCACAAGGCGCTGAAAGATCAATTAGGCGATCACGTCAATCAGGCGGGCTCCTATGTCGGCCCCGACTTTATGCGCTTCGACTTCACTCACTACGAAGCCGTGTCCCACGAGGATCTGCGCGCCATCGAAAAAGCCGTGAACGAAGCGGTTTTCCAATCCCTTCCCGTCAAGACGGAAGTCCTCTCTTACGACGAAGCCAAGGACAAAGGGGCCGTGGGCCTCTTCGAAGATAAATACGGCGACAAGGTGCGCGTCGTCTCCATGGGTGATTACTCCATGGAACTTTGCGGCGGCACCCACGTGGATAACACGGCGCAAATCGGCCTCTTTAAGATCTTGTCGGAAAGCGGCATTTCCGCCGGCGTTCGCCGTATGGAAACCGTCACCGGCCCCGCCGTTTACGAGCTGCTCAATCGATCCATGGGCATAAACAAAAAAATCGCGGGCCTCTTAAAGGCTACCGACGACGTAGTCATCGACAAGCTCGTTCAACACTTAGATAAGGAAAAAGGCCTGGAAAAAGAATTGACGAAACTTCACGCCGACATGGCCAAGAGCAAAATGGCGGAAGAAGTGGGAGATAAAGAAGCCATCGCCGGCATCGACGTGATTCGGGGCCACTTTACCGACGTCAGTGTGGAAGACCTCAGAAACATGGCGGAAAATTTGCGAGACAAAGAAAGTGCGCTGGTCATTTTATCCACCGTCTCCGACGGCAAAGTCAATTTCGTCTGCGCATCGCCGAAGTCTTTAATCGAAAAAGGCTTTAAGGCGGGGGACATCGTCCGCGAGGTGGCAAAAATCGCCGGCGGCGGCGGTGGCGGTCGTCCCGACATGGCCACGGCAGGTGCCAAGGACGCAGGCAAAGTCCAAGAGGCCATGGACAAGGTAAAAGATATTGTAAATGCCATTGGAAATTAATGTATGCCGATGAAATTTATGATATAATGCTCCTATGGAGGAGATTATATGGACAATAATCAATTTGAGACGCATATATTCGAGAAAACCAATGGCGACAGTGAGAAAATTCGTGACGGAATTACTACCGTATTTCATGCGTTAGAGGATAAGGGATACGATCCCATCGATCAAATTATTGGCTATATATTATCCGGAGACCCCACCTATATAACGAGCCACTTAGATGCGCGAAGTATCATTCAATCCATTGAACGTGACGAACTTCTGTCAGAGCTGCTGACATTCTATTTAAAGGAAGATTAGAGATGGGCTTGGGCTCATCTCTATTTTTTTAAGGAGCAAATCATGGCTGTTTTAGGAAAAACGGGGATCCACGTGTCGTCCCTTTGTTACGGCTCGTTGACCTTTTCGAGATTTCAGGCGAATTTACCTTTAAAAAAAGGCACGGAATTATTAGTTTACGCCCACGAAAAGGGTATTAACTTTATCGATACGGCAGAAATTTACGATAATTACGCCTTTATAAAAGGAGCCATTAAAGAAGTCGGTCGCAGTGAATGGGTAATCACATCAAAAGCCTATTGCTACGACGAAAAGACGGCCGATGCCAGCGTGAAAAAAGCGCTGGGGGAGCTGGACACGGACTACATTGATATATTCATGTTGCACGAACAGGAATCTCTCCTGACCTTAAAGGGGCATAAGCCTGCATTAAAGCGACTGGCCGAATTAAAAGAGGCGGGTTACATCCGCGCCATCGGCATTTCTACCCACTTTATCGGCTGCGTCAATGCCACGGCACTTTTCCCGGAGATCGAGGTCATCCACCCGATCATCAATCGTTGCGGAGTAGGGATTCAAGACGGCACGCCACAGGAAATGTTAAACGCCATTGAACATCGACACAATCAGGGCATCGGGATTTATTCCATGAAAGCGCTGGGTGGCGGCCATTTAATTGCAGAAAACCGAGAAGCCTTAAAGTGGATTTCGTCCATCGACTGCATCGACTCGACCGCAATCGGCATGCAATCGAAAGAAGAGATCGACTACAATACGGATCTTTTTTTAAGGGGAAAAGAGAACGAGCGGGCTCTGGAAGATGTATCGAAGAAGAAACGCAAGCTGATTATCGGCGATTACTGTATCGGCTGCGGCAGTTGTGAAGCGCGCTGCAAACAAGATGCGATTCACGTGGAAGAGGGCCGCGCCGTCGTAAACGATGACTGTATTTTGTGCGGCTACTGCGCGACGGTATGCCCGGAATTTTGCATTAAAGTGATTTAAATGAAACGATTGTTAGGACTGGACATTGGAAACAAAACCATCGGTGTCAGCGTCTCCGATCCTTTGGGCATTACGGCTCAAGGCGTGACGACGATTAAGCGGGCATCGAAGGTGGAGGATGTGGAAGCGCTAAAAGCGCTCATCGACAAGTACGACGTGGAAAAACTGATCGTCGGTTTGCCGAAAAATATGAACAATACCTTGGGCTTTCAGGCAAAGCGCACCATGAATTACGCCGACTACTTAAAAGAGGCGCTGAATATGGAAATAGTGTACGTGGACGAAAGGCTCACGACCTCCGGTGCCGAAGCCGTGCTCATCGAAGGTGGCGTTCGAAGGGAAAACAGAAAGAAACATGTGGACAAACTGGCTGCGACTTTAATCCTGCAAATGTATTTGGATCAAATGTCGCTTTAGCCGCTGTTTCTCGTGATTTTTTCCGGCAAGCGGATGATGTGGATGAATATAGGTGGTGCTCCATGGACAATACATTCAAAGAATTTTTACAAAGCAAAGGCTATAAGTTTACGAGACAACGTCAAGTGGTGATGGAAGTTTTCGCCGAGCGCGAAGGCGAACACATGACCACGGAAGAAGTCTTTCACTACGCCGGAGAAAAAATGCCCGAAATCGGGATCGCGACGGTTTATCGCGCCGTCAGCCTCTTGGATTCAATCGGTTTTTTAACGGCGCTGACCTTTGAAGACGGAACGACCCGTTACGAACGTCGCATCGAAGACGAAAAGCACAAACACCATCACCTGGTTTGCAATATTTGCCACGAAATTACGGAAGTCAACATGGACTTATTGGATGATTTAGAAGAAGAAATAGAAAGAAGCGTGAACTTTCACATTACCGATCATAATTTAAAATTCTACGGCATATGTGAAAAGTGCAGCCGTAAGCTAGAAGGAGAATCGAATGAAAAATAAACAGAAGCTTCGCATTATTCCCCTGGGTGGAATGCGCGAAGTCGGGAAGAATATGACCGTCATCGAATACAAAGACGAGCTCATCGTCGTCGATTGCGGCATGACCTTTCCCGAAGACGATATGCCGGGAATCGACATCGTCATCCCCGACATTCAATATTTAATTCAGAACAAGCATAAGATCAAAGCTATTGTCATTACCCACGGGCACGAAGACCATATCGGCGCCGTCCCCTATATCTTAAAGCAAATTAATGTGCCGGTTTACGGAACGAAGCTGACCTTGGCCCTCTTGGAAAACAAGCTGAAGGAACACCGCCTCTTGCGTTCCACGAAGCTGGTCTCCGTCAGTTACAAGCAGCCCGTAAAAATCGGCAAGTTTTTTGAAGTGGAATGGGTGCAAGTTAATCACTCCATTCCCGATGCGGCGGCTCTGGCCATTACCACGCCTCTGGGCGTGTTGGTGCACTCCGGCGACTTTAAGGTGGACTTTACGCCTATCTCAGGCGATCCCATCGACTTGAATCGCCTGGCGGAAATCGGCAATCGCGGCGTCCTGGCGCTGTTCAGCGAGTCCACCAACGTGCTCCGCGAAGGCTTTTCCATGAGCGAGCGAAAAGTCGGCGCCACCTTCGATCGACTCTTTGCCCTGATGCGCAACAACCGCATTATTATCGCCACCTTCGCCTCCAATGTCTATCGGATTCAGCAGATCATTACGGCGGCGGAACGATACAATCGCAAAGTCGTTTTAAGTGGACGCAGCATGTTAAATGTCATGGGCATTGCGGAAAACCTGGGCTATTTAAAGGTCCGTCCCAATACCATCGTGGACATTAAGGACATGGACAAGTATAATCCCAAGCAACTGGTCCTGATCACCACAGGCAGCCAAGGGGAGCCCATGAGCGCCATGACCCGCATATCCACCGGGGAACACAAGCGCATTCAACTGACGAAAGACGACGTCATTATCCTGTCGGCTCACCCGATTCCCGGAAACGAAAGTGCCGTCAACAACGTCATCAACCGCCTTATGGAAAAGGGTGTCCGCGTGGTATATGAATCCCTTTCGGAAATCCACGTCTCCGGTCACGCCTATCAGGAAGAGCACAAAATGCTCCTGAGTATTTTGAAGCCGAAATTCTTTATCCCCATTCACGGGGAAGTGAAGCACCTGCTGAAGCACGCGGAAGTGGCACAAAAAATGGGCGTGCCGAAGAACAATATCTTTATGCTGGAAAACGGCGCCTGTTTGGAAATGACCAAGACGGAAGCGCGCCGCGTGAAAGACGTGGAAGCGGGACAAGTTTTAATCGACGGCTTGGGCATCGGCGATGTGGGCAATATCGTGCTCCGCGACCGGAAGCACCTCGCCGAAGACGGCTTGATCATCGCCATTATTGCCATGAACAAAAAGACCGGTCAAATGGTTTCCGGTCCGGATATTATTTCCAGAGGTTTCGTTTACGTCCGCGAATCCACGGATCTCATGAACGAAGTGCGTAATGTGGTATTGAAATCCGTCGAAAATTGCAAAAAACAAAACATCAAAGATTGGTCTTCGATCAAATCGCAAATTCGCGACGATTTAAGAAACTTCATCTTTAAGAAGACGAGAAGAAATCCCATGATCTTACCGATCATTATGGATGTTTAATAGCCGGTTCAGCCGGCTTTTTTCTCATGCATATTACGGAACCTTTTATCGAAGACTATTTGGCGCAGCTGTTTCCCGAACAAGTTGCCTATTTGGGCGAGCTGCGTGCCTTTGCCGAGGAGGAGGGCATCCCCATCGTCGATCGGCAGGTAGAAAACTTTTTGCAATTTTTCCTGGCCCTCTTGACGCCGAAAAAAGTTTTGGAGCTGGGAACGGCCATCGGCTATTCCGCATCCCTTATGGCGAGCGCCGTAGAGGGTGCTGAAATCACCACGGTGGAGCTGGATCCGGACCGGGCTATTAACGCCCGCACCCACTTTCAAAACCAGCATTTGGAAGAGAGGATTCGCCTCATCGTCGGCGACGCCCGGGATTTCATTCATACAGACGAGGAATTTTACGATTTTATCTTTATCGACGCGGCCAAGGGGCAGTACGAAATTTTTCTTAAAGAAAGTTTGCGCCGATTGGCGCCCGGCGGCGTCATCGTCATGGACAATGTGTTGTTTCACGGCATGTTGGCGTCGAAAAAATTATATAAGCGCCGAAAAATTACCATCGTGAAAAGACTGAAGCGCCTCTTGTATAAAGTGCTTCGGGCGGACAATTTATCGGCTACGGTCCTGCCCATAGGCGACGGACTTTTGCTAGTGAGGAGATTGGATGGATAGAGTAGAACTTTTGGCACCGGCCGGTGACTTGGAAAAATTAAAAACCGCCATCGACTACGGCGCCGACGCCGTGTACTTAGGCGGCGAAGCTTTTGGTCTGAGAAAGGCATCGAAAAACTTTTCGATTGAAAAAATAAAAGAAGGCGTGGCCTACGCCCATGAACGGGGGAAGAAAGTCCACGTAACTTTGAACATCATCCCCCACGACAAGGACTTCGAAGGCCTGGAAGATTACGTCCGGGCCTTGGAAGATGCGGGGGTGGATGCGGTGATCGTCGCCGATCCCGGCATGTTTATGCGGGTGAAGAAGGCGTCCTCCATTCCCATTCACATGAGCACCCAGGGCAGTCTGACCAATAGCGACACGGTGCGCTTCTGGCGGGATCTCGGCGCCGAGCGCGTGGTGCTCGCCCGGGAGCTTACCTTGGACGAGATAAGGGGCATTCACAAGGATGTGAACGATATCGAAATCGAAACCTTCGTCCACGGCGCCATGTGCATGAGCTACAGCGGCCGCTGCCTCATGAGCAATTACATGACGGGTAGAGATGCCAATCAAGGGGACTGCGCCCAGCCCTGTCGCTACAAATACCATCTCGTGGAAGAGAATCGCCCTGGGGAATACTTTCCCATCGACTCCACGGAGGAAGGCAGCTTTATTTTAAATTCCAAAGACCTGTGCATGATCGAGCACATGGACGAATTAATCGGCGCCGGCATTCGGTCTCTTAAAATCGAGGGGCGGGTGAAGAGCGCCTACTATCTGGCCACGGTGATTCGCGCTTATCGCATGGCCATCGACGCCTTCTACGCCGATCCGGAACACTTCGTCTACGACCCCAGTTGGCTGGAGGAAATAAAAAAAGTGTCCCACCGGGATTTTACCACGGGCTTTTATTACTCCGAAGCCAAAGGGCCCGAGGGCATCAGCGATTCCATCACCTATATCAAAGACTACGACTTCGTCGGCGTGGTGCTGGATTACGATCCCGAAACGAAGCGGGCGACCATCGAACAGCGAAATCGACTCTTCGTCGGCGACGAGGTGGAAGTGTTCGGTCCCGGAAAAGACTTTTTCAACTGGACCATCGAGGAAATGATCGACGAAGACGGAAGATCTATCGACGTGGCCAACAAGGCGCGGCAAATCTTTACGGCCCCCGTACCTCAAGCGGTAAGGGCGAAGGACATGATTCGAAAGAAGGTAGAGGGATGACACCTATTTTAATCGGCATTTGCGGCGGTTCCGGAAGCGGAAAGAGCACCGTAACGGAGCGTCTTTTAGAAAACACCGGCGATGCGCGCTGCACCGTGATTCGCCAAGACAATTACTACAAGGATCAAAGCCATTTGTCCTTTGAGGAGCGGATCAAAACCAATTACGACCACCCCTTCGCCTTCGACAACGATCTGTTCATCGAGCACCTAAAGGCATTGAAGACGGGCGAGAGCGTAGACATGCCCGAGTACGATTTTTCCCTGCACAATCGCAAGCAAGATACGATTCACCTGGAGCCGAAGGAGATTATTTTAATCGAGGGGATATTGCTTTTCTCCGAGCCCAGGGTGCTGGATCTCTTGGACATGAAAATTTTTGTGGACACGGACAGCGACGTGCGCATTTTGCGCCGCATCAAGCGGGATATGAAAGAGCGGGGACGGAGCTTGGATTCGGTCATCGATCAATACATGGCCACGGTGCGCCCGGCCCACCTTCAATTCGTGGAGCCGTCGAAGCGATACGCCGACATCATTCTTCCCGAAGGCGGGCACAACAAAGTAGCCATGGATTTAATCCAAACGAAACTAAATCACATTCTGGCGGACATCGAGAAATAGCTTGACAGAGCCAATGGCATTTGATATACTTGTCGAGCATGAAGAAGAAGTCCGCTTCTCACCTTACGACAATGTTTTAAGGTTATGTTCCAGTTTTATGGGCGGGTCTTTGTGTGCCCGCTTTTTTTGTTGCCTATGGAGGTGTTTAGTCATTAAGGAAATTCAAATCAATGGAGAAATACGCGCAAAAGAAGTGCGCTTAATCGATCCGCAAGGAGAACAATTAGGTATTGTATCCATTGAAAAAGCAAGAGCTATTGCTGACGAATTTAAATTGGATCTCGTCAATATTTCGCCAAACGCAAAGCCGCCGGTCTGTCGTATCCTCGACTACGGAAAATATCGTTACGATATGATGAAGAGGGAAAAGGAAGCGAAGAAGAAACAAAAGACCATTACGGTAAAAGAATTGCGTCTGACGCCGAAAATCGAGACCCACGATTTAAACACTAAGGCCAATAAAGCCAATGATTTCTTAAAAGACGGCAACCGCTTGAAGGTTTCCGTTCGTTTCCGCGGCAGAGAAATGGGTCACACCGAAATCGGTCGCGAAGTCTTGGATGAATTTACGGAACTCGTCTCGGAGTATGGGGAAGTAGACAGGAAACCGAAGATGGAAGGCAGAAGCATGGTTATGTTTTTCCGCGCGAAGTCTGAGAACAAGTAGGAGGAATACAATGGGTAAAATGAAAACGCACAGAGGTTCCGCAAAGCGTTTCAGAAGAACGGGAACCGGCAAAATTAGAAGATTCAAAGCCTATAAAGGTCACTTAACGGGCAAGAAAACGGCAAAGAGAACGCGCAACTTGCGCCAAGGATCACTGGTTTCCAAGGGCGATGCACGTCGCATCGACACCATGATTCCGTAATCGGGGAGGTAAGACATGGCTAGAGTAAAAAGAGGTATTAACGCAAAGCGTCGTCATAAAAAAGTATTAAAACAAGCAAAGGGTTATTTCGGAGCAAAATCGAAATTATATCGCGTAGCAAACCAAGCGGTTATGCGCTCCATGAGCTACTCCTTTGCCGGCAGAAAGCAAAGAAAAAGAGATTTCCGCAAGCTTTGGATCACGAGAATCAACGCTGCCGCTCGCTTAAACGGCATGAGCTACAGCCGCTTTATCAGTGGATTGAAAAAGGCCGATGTGGACATTAACCGGAAGGTTCTTTCCGAATTGGCTATTCACGACCCGGATGCATTTGCACAACTCGTTCAAGTAGCTAAGGGAGAATAAGCGCTACACCCTATAGGGACACTCCCTATAGGGTTTTTTATTGACAGGAGAAAATGGTGAGACTACCCAATCGTCTTCATAAAAAAATTTCCCATAACCCGCCCTTCGTGCTGGGTATTTCATTTTTGGTCTTAATCGCCGTGGGGACGATATTGCTCATGTTGCCCCAGGCTTCGGCGGATCATCGGTCTGCCGGCTTTGTGGACGCCTTATTTACATCCACATCGGCCTCTTGCGTCACGGGCCTCATCGTCAGAAACACCGCCACGGGCTGGTCCGTATTCGGCAAATACGTCATTATCAGCCTGATACAAATCGGCGGCTTGGGAACCATGACCATGATCATGTGGATTTCTATTTTCACGGGTCAGCGCATATCCCTCACCAGCCGCCTCTATATTCGGGAGCAATTAAATGCCGACAGCCTGTCGGGCTTGGTGCGGCTCATAAAATTTGCCACCCTGTTGACCTTGGCCTTGGAAGGAGCGGGGGCCCTTATACTTGCGACTCACTTCGTGCCTCAATACGGCGTGAAGACGGGCATCGCCTATTCCCTGTTTCACTCGGTCAGCGCCTTTTGTAATGCGGGCTTCGACTTATTCGGCGACTCCCTCGTGTCCTATCAGGGGGATTTTTTGGTCACTTTAACCATCGCCGCCCTGATTATATTAGGGGGCCTCGGTTTCGTCGTCTACGCCGATTTGTTGCGCTTCAAACGCCATAAGCGACTGAGCCCTCATACGAAATTGGTTTTCGTCACCACGGTGGCCCTGCTGATCACGGGGACGATTATGTTTTACGTCTTTGAGTACAACAATCCGTTGACACTGCAGCCCCTGTCATTGTCTGAAAAGATTCTGGCGTCATTTTTTCAATCCACAACCTTGCGAACGGCGGGATTTAACTCCCTGGAAATGGGTGACATTACCGATCAATCCGCTTTCGGAAGTTTGTTGTATATGTTTATCGGCGGTTCGCCGGGCTCAACGGCAGGGGGTTTGAAGACCACCACCTTCGCCATCGTCCTGGCATCCACTTGGGCAAGTCTTCGAGGCAGTGACGATACGGATCTGTTCCGGCGCCGCGTGAGAAAAGACACGGTGAGAAAGGCCTACTCCCTGTTCGTCATCGGGGTTTCCCTGGTCTTTGCCGTGTCCGCTACAGTGGTCATGTTTGAAGGCGGCCAATTAAAGTTTATGGACGTGCTCTTTGAAACCTTTTCCGCCTTCGGCACCGTAGGGGTTACTCGTGGCATCACCCAAATACTGACGAGCCCGTCGAAGCTAATCTTGTCATTTACCATGTACTTGGGACGTGTCGGGCCGACGACCTTTGCTATGGGATTGTTGCACCGGGAGCACAAACGCAAATTCCGCTATGCGGAAGGAAAATTTATCGTGGGATAGGAGAAAGCCATGGTTAAAAGTATTATCGTCTTCGGCCTCGGTCGACTGGGTTCGACGGTGGCAAAGACTTTGTTTCATATGCACAATGACGTCTTGGCGGTAGACATGAATCCCGAGCGTGTGAAATACGTGTCGGAAAATGTCACCACGGCCATTCAGGCGGATTTAATGGACGAAGACGTCTTTGAGGATTTGGGCCTGAGCAATTTCGATTGCGCCGTCATCGCCATCGGCAGCAGTTTGGATTCCGCCATTATGGCCACCATCGCCTGTGTGGAAGCGGGCGTTCCCCTGATCGTGGCCAAGGCGCCGACGAAGCGCTATGGTCATATTTTGCAGCGGCTGGGCGCGCACTCCATTATTTATCCGGAAATCGACATGGGGATTCGCCTGGCGAAGCAACTGACCGACAACGGGATCACCGATTACTTCGAATTGTCCGACGATTACGGCATCGTCGAATACGAAGTCCCGGAAGAATGGGTGGGTAAAAGCATTCGCGAGCTACAACTCAGACGGGACTTTCGCGTCAACGTCATCGCCATTCGTCGGAGGACAGATTTATTAGTTCGCCACTTTGCGGAAGAAGTTTTGCAGAAGGGTGATATTATCATTTTCTTCGGAAGCGACGACGACTTAAAAGTAATTCAAAATGAGCGTGTCGATGAAGACGATTGAATCCAAGGACAATAGCCGCTTTAAGTTTTGGAAAAAATTAAAAGACAAGAAACAGCGAAAGGAATCGGGCCTGCTTTTGGTGGAAGGCGTGGTGGTCATCGAAGAGGTCATGGCCGAAGGTTATGTAGAAGAGCTAATTGTAGACAAGGATAAACTGGCAAGCTTTGACAAACAGATACAGAAGGCGAAGGTGCCGGTGACGGCGCTGGAATCCTCTCTCTTTAAGCAATTGGCCGCCACGGAAACCAATCAGGGCATGATCGCCCTGTGCCGCAGCTTTTTAACGGACGAAGAGGAGCTTCCCGAGAAAGGCCGCTTTCTCTATGCCGACGGCGTGCAGGACCCGGGAAATTTAGGCGGCATGATTCGCTCCGCCGAAGCCTTTCACTTCGACGGCGTGCTTATCGGCCCCGGCACCGTCGATCCCACCAACGACAAGTGCATCCGCGCATCCATGGCATCGGCCTTTCGCCTGCCCATCGCCTATGTCAGCGACGAGGCGCTTTTAAAACTGAAAGAGAACTGCCGCTTCGTCGCCCTGGACATTCGAGGCGAGGGAATGACCTTCGAAGGAGACAGCAAAAACATGGTCTTGCTCGTGGGAAATGAAGCCAGGGGCATACGGGACAGTCTGTTAGACGAGGTGGATGTGCGCCTTCGCATTCCCATGAAAGACACCATCGATTCGCTCAACGCCAACGTGGCCGCTTCCATCGCCATGTTTGTTATAGAAGGAGGAGGACAATGACTCAGATCGTACAACCGTCCACATTGCCGGGCTTTATGGAGCTTTTGCCCCAAGACCAATTGGTCTTTAATCGGATGAAAGATATTATTCGCAAGAATTATGAAGAGAAGGGCTTTTTGCCCATCGACACGCCGGTCCTGGAAAAAGAGGAAATCCTCCTGGCGAAGGGCGGCGGCGAAACAGAAAAGCAGGTCTACGCCTTTAAAAAAGGATCCACGGACATCGCCATGCGTTTCGACCTCACCGTGCCCTTGGCCCGTTACGTGGCCCAACACTACAGCGATTTAAGTTTCCCCTTCCGCCGCTACCACATCGGCAAGGTGTATCGGGGCGAGCGGGCACAAAAGGGCCGCTTCCGCGAATTCTATCAATGCGATATCGACATTATCGGCAACGGCAAGCTCTCTCTCTTTAACGACGGGGAAATTCCTTCCGTCATTGCCAAAACTTTCCAAGACTTGGGTTTCGAGGCCTTTACCATCCATATGAATAATCGCCGCATCTTAAACGGCTTCTACCGCGCTCTGGGCATCAGCGATTCCCAAGAAGTGCTGCGCATCGTGGACAAGGTGGATAAAATCGGCGTGGATGCGATGAAGGAAGAGCTGTCGAAGATCGGCTTGGCAGAGGATGCCGTAGAAAAAATCGCGGCATTTATCGATATTTCGGGCACTACCGACGAAGTCTTTGCCGCATTGGATGCCATGGACGTGGCGGACGAGGAATTTCAAACCGGCGTCAGCGAATTAAAGGAAGTCTTCGCCATTGCCCGCGCCCTGGGCGTGTCGGACAAGCATATGATTCCTGACATGAAAATCGCCCGCGGTCTGGATTACTACACGGGCACGGTTTACGAAACCATCTTAGACGACTACCCGGGCATCGGCTCCGTCTGCAGCGGCGGCCGCTACGACAATCTCGCCGGCCACTACACCAATCAAAAGCTGCCCGGCGTCGGCATTTCCATCGGCCTGTCCCGCCTGTACTATCAATTGAACGAAGCGGGGCTTTTAAAGAATTACGACGACAAGGCGTCGGATTGCTTGATCATTCCCTTCGACGAAACGAAAGAAGAAGGGCTACGCCTTTTAAAGACCTTGAGAGATGCAGGCGTCCGCTGTATTTTCTACGGCGAGTCGGGGAAGATCGGCAAGAAATTTAAATACGCCGACCACTTAAACGTGGCCTATGCCGTCGTCCTCGGTCAATCGGAAGTGGAAAGCCAAATGCCCAAGCTTCGCAATATGAAAACCGGGGAAGAGAAAGCCATGGGCGTAGAAGAAATCATCGAGCTTTTAAAGAAAGAAGCATAAAATACAAATCGTCTTGCAAAAGAAACAGGAATCTGCTATACTTCTTAGCATGAATGAAGGGACGAGTACACAAACCCTTAGCGAAAGAGGACGGTGAAAGCTCTTACTTTGTGGAAAACCAACCCGGACGTCTGCCTTAATCGGCAGCGCTTAACAGGCGTTACATGTTTTGAGAAGCAATGAAGGTGGAACCACGGTACCGATCGTCCTTTTGGGGACGGTCGGTTTTTTTAATGAGGTGAATGATGTTCAAAGTTACGTACCCTGACGGAAGTGCAAAAGAATACGATTCGAAGAAATCTGTAAAAGAATTGATCGCCGATATTTCGGAAGGCTTGGAACGTGCCAGCGTCGGCTGTGTTTACAACGGCGTTATTTTAGGAAAACACGACTTTATCGACGAAGACGGCACCATAAAAGTCGTCAAATTTGACGACGACGAAGGCAAGCAAATTTTCTGGCACTCCACGGCCCACTTAATGGCCTACGCCATCCAACGCCTGTGGCCCAAGACGAAATTTGCCATCGGTCCGTCCATCGAAAACGGTTTTTACTACGACATCGATTTGGACGAGCAATTGAGCACTGACGATTTGGAAAAAATCGAAAAGGAAATGAAGGCCATCGTGAAAGAAGGCCCGGTCTTCGAAAGAAAAGTCCTGTCGAAAGCCGAAGCGGAAGACCTTTTTAAAGACGAACCCTACAAAATCGAACTCATCGAAGATCTGCCCGCCGATGAAGAAATTTCCATTTACACCTTGGGCGATTACGTGGACCTGTGCCGCGGACCCCATTTGGAAAATGTCAAGGACATTAAGGCCGTGAAGCTGACGTCCATCGCCGGTGCTTACTGGCGCGGCGACGAAAAGAACAAGATGCTGCAACGGATTTACGGCATTTCTTTCCCGAAGAAAAAAGAATTGGACGAATACATGGAACGATTGGAAGAAGCCAAGCGCCGCGACCACAGAAAGATCGGTCGCGAGTTGGATCTGTTCAGCTTCCGTGACGAAGGCCCCGGCTTCCCCTTCTTCCACCCGAAGGGCATGATTGTTCGCAACGAGCTCGAAACCTTCTGGCGCAATCTGCAAATCGAACGTGGCTACGGCGAAATCAAGACGCCCATGATCTTAAACGAAGATCTGTGGCACCGTTCCGGTCACTGGGATCACTACCGCGACAATATGTACTTCACCAAAATCGACGGCGAAGACTACGCCATCAAGCCCATGAACTGCCCGGGATCCATTTTGGTTTACGAGCAATCCATGCACTCTTACAGAGATTTCCCCATTAAGCTCATGGAATTCGGTCAAGTGCACCGCCACGAACTTTCCGGTGCCCTTCACGGCCTGTTCAGAGTTCGTACCTTTACCCAAGACGATGCCCACGTGTTTATGCTTCCCAGTCAAATCCAAGAAGAAGTTATCAAGCTCATCGACTTGGCCGACGAATTATACAACACCTTCGGCTTTAATTATACGGTGGAACTGTCCACACGTCCGGAAGACAGCATGGGCACCGACGAACAATGGGATATGGCCATTGACGCACTGAAAAAAGCCTTGGACAGCAAGGACATGGACTACGAAATCAACGAAGGCGACGGCGCGTTCTACGGTCCGAAGATCGACTTCCACCTGCGCGATGCCATCGGCCGTACCTGGCAATGCGGTACCATCCAATTAGATTTCCAAATGCCCCAAAGCTTCGAACTGACCTATGTGGATGAAAACGGCGAAAAGCAACAACCGGTTATGAGCCACCGCGCCCTCATGGGATCCATGGAACGCTTCTTCGGTATCTTGGTCGAACACTTTGCCGGCAGATTCCCCTTGTGGCTCGCTCCGGTACAAGTCAAGGTGCTTCCCATCAGCGAAAAGTTTGAAGACTACGCTCTGAAAGTTACCAAAGAACTTTCCGACGCCGGCATTCGAGCCGAATATGACGAACGCAACGAAAAGATCGGCAAGAAGATTCGCGACGCACAAATGGAACGGGTCAACTACATGGTCATCGTCGGCGAAAAAGAAGCGGACAGCGGCAAGATCTCCGTACGTAACCGCGACGGCGAAGAACGGAGCGATGTGGACCTTAACGACTTCTTAGGCGAATTAAAAGCCGAAATCGAAAGCAAAAAAATTGACTAAAATCCTTGCCTTCGGTGACTCCTATGTGGCGGGCTACGGCGTGGATTTCGATCAATGCTGGGTCAGTCGACTGGAAAAACTTATGAACCGCCCCATTGTCAATTTAGGCATAAACGGCGCCTGGATCACGGAGCTTTCCGAACATCCGCCGGCCCTCGAGGCGGGGGACGTGCTGCTGGTTTTAGGCGGCGCCAACGACTTTTTAGGCGAAGGCACCGTGGCGCAGGTCATGGCATCTTACGAGAGCCTAAAGACCTACGCAAACAAAGCCGGCGCACGCTGTATGATCATTCTGCCGCCGACGCCGGTTATCGTAGATGAAGATCTTTTCGTCGGCCTCAATATGATTCGCTCCCTTCAGGAAAAGCTGAAGGAGCTCGACGAGAAGGCGGGGGGTCTCCATCTGGAACGGGTCATTCCCAAAGATCCCGCCCTCTATATCGACGGCATCCACTTAACGCCTGAAGGTCACGGGTTGATCGCTCGTGCCGTGTACAAATACGGCGTGGAGAAGAATATTTTTTAAGAAAAGAGCTTGCGCGGCAGGCTCTTTTTTTGCCCTTATTTCACGGAAATACCATCGACAGAGCGGGAGCCCTTTGATACAATAATCGGAAGAGGTGATGGTGTGAATTTAGATTTTTTATCTTCGCGCAAAGGGGACATCCCCGAGCGAAACAGCGAAATGAAACCGCATATTAAAGATACACTGGGTCGAATAAAGCAAGGTAATTTTTCGAAAAAAGAACAGGCGGCACTGGCTGCCGTATTAATTCTGGCGGCATCGGGCACGGGCTACGGCGCCTTTCTTCGTGCGCCCTTGGCGCAACAGGAAACGCTGAAGGCGGCCTTAAAGGCCACGCCTTCCGTGGCACACGCCCAAGAAGGCCCGGACGGCGCTTATGCCGACGAAAAGACCACATTAAAAGAGACGGAAGTGGAACAGGCCATTGCCAACGACATCGGTTCGGATCCCAATGTGGAAATCACCAGCGAAGAAGTGGTGCCCGACGGCGAAAATTCCGGTCTGATGAACTTGGTGGTAGATCACTACGGCTCCACCGACACATTAAGTCAATACATTGAAACCCTTCAAGGGGTCTCTTACAAGTTGAACATCGATTCCATCAGCTACAACAGAGATCCTTCCGACGTGGAATCGTCGTCCATTCGCTTGTCCATTCCCTACGAAGTTGTGGACAACAGTTTGGCGTCGAAAACCTTCGACGTTCAAGCGCCGGAAGCGACGCCTCCCACGGCACCGGACACGACGGCGACGCCGGGTACGGGAAGCAGCACGCCTTCTACGTCTCCGGGAAGCAGCTATTATTCCTCCGGCAGCTCGTCATCTAGCTGGACGCCGACCTATCCTTCCACATCGACGACGCCGGTTACGCCGTCGAAGCCCGCGACACCTGCGACAAAGGCTCCCGAGACGAAACCCCAAGCACAAGCGAAGCCACAGGTCAAACCGCAATCGGAAACGCCGCCGAAGATGCCGGAAAGAGTTTACTTGGCTCCGGCCCTCAGTACCTATTCCATCTTGGACTCCGTCCTATCCGCATCCTCAGTGGACGGCCTGCCCGTGACCTGCGAGCCGCAAACAAATACGGATACGGTTGTGGAAAAGAAAGATCAAGTGCTCGCCGTGAAATTCGAAACCCCGCAACGGGAACAAGGAGCGGAAGCCTTGAAGCGTGTCATTAATTTGGACACGGGCGGATTCTATTTGCCGAAAAACGGTTATGAATTCAGCATCGATGTGCCGACGTCGAGTAAAACCGCTGGTAACTTCAGCCTGATCTTGGCCGATCTCCAAGGCAACAGCAAGGAAGTATTGGCCGCGAGAAAAGTGGATTTAAACGACGGATACAGCCGCCTGTTCTTCCCGTTGAACGGTATGGACGGGACCATTCGAGCCAATCAAATTCGCTACACCTTTATGGATTCCGGCTCCATGCAGGAATCGCTTAACTTGAGAAACGTTCAAGTGCTATCTCATGAAAAATAAATGTAAAGCCATGACCCTCGTGGAATTGATATGCGTCGTCGCCATCGTCGCGGTGCTTATCGCCATCGGGGTTTTGGGTCTGAAAGGCGTTCGGCGATTTAAAGCTGAACGCCAAATTCATACTATGACCGGTGAGTTGAGCGATCTGAGGCACCGAGCCATGGCACAGCGCAAAGAGACGGTCATGTCCTTTTCCACAGAGGCCTATGCCTTGGAAAATGGAGAAAAGACAAAGACCGTGCCCTACGAAGAGGAGTTAAAACTTGTAAATTATTCAACGGCAAACGAATTGCCGAACTTCACCTTCAGTTCTTCAGGGCGTCCGTCCAACAGCGGCACCGTCACTTTTCAGGTAGGGGAGACGGTCTATCGTGTCATCGTGGCGCCGGTCAACGGCCGCGTTCGAATGGAGAAAGCCGATGAAAAAGAATAGCTTTACCTTATTGGAAGTCATGGTGGCCGTGGCCATCGTCGGCCTGATCACCGTCATGCTCAGCGCTTTTTTGGGCGGCAGCTTCAAGCAGCTCGGCGTCCAGGAGGGGAAGAGAAACAAACTGGACCGGGCGAGCGACACCATGGAATCCTACATTGCCTACGAGGATCGCGTGGAAGAGGGAATGGACGTGCGCATAAGCGACTACGACGCCCGTTTGGAAAAAGTGGAGGTGTACGATGCCGAGACAGGGAAGCAAATACTCGTGGCCCTCAGACCGAAAAAGAGCCTTTACACTCCTTGAGCTCCTTTTGGCCATGGCCATCGGCTCCGTCATCGTCGTCCTCTTGAGCCAAATCCTTCTTAGCGGCCTAAATGGTGCGAGCGCATTTGGTAAGCGAATTAATCGGGACAATGACATCGCCTTTGCCATGAACTCCATGATCGACGAGCTCTTGGCAGCCGACGAGATCTATCAAATTCAAGATCGGGCCGTGCAATTTTACGTACGTGAAAAGGGAGAGGGCGGCCACAAAATCGTGTCCTATTTACTTAAAGACGGGACCTTGTCCCGATACGCCGATCATGATCACTTTAAATACGACAAGGAAAAAGTGAAATTAACCAAGGGCACGCGCACCGTCATCCTCGATGGCGTCGACGATTTAAAATTCAAACGGGAGGGCGAGTGCTTGCGCATATACATGAAACGGGGAAAAGAAAGCGAGCGGGTCGTCGCATTACGAGGTAGATATGACTAAGCGACGCGGATCCATCGCCCTATTGACCATATTTATTTTTGCCATTATAAGCCTTTTGGCGCTGGTCATATTTTCCCGACTGGAAGACAATTTTCTCTTGCTCCGCACGGAATTGGACGAAAAGCAATCTTCCTACAACTCCGAGTCATTGGTTTATTTAGCCAAGGAAGAATTAAAAAAAGAACAGATCGTCAATGTGGTGGAACATCGGGGGAAATTTGATCTGCCCGCCCCGGCCTTTAACGGCAGCACGGTGGAAAAAGCCGAAATGTCTCCTTTTATCGAAAAAGGAAGCTATACGCAGGTGCAACTGGAAGTACAGTCGAGCTACAAGAGTATTCCCACCAAGGCCATCCTCCGCTTTAAAGGCGTTCATCCGATTTTCGAGCAAGAAGACGGCGTCATCAGCACGAAAGAATTGAAAGAGCAGGGCGTCAACGATAAGTGGCAAAAAACACTGGCCGACAGCTTTTCAAAAGAATCGAAAAGCCGTGCAAGCCTCTGGATGACGGACAAGCCGTCGACAATAAAGAAAGATGGAAAAAACTTTATCCAAGTATCGGAAGACGGAACCCAAGCGCCCCTCGCACCCATGGGGCTTCAATTGCGCTGGGAAGTGGCCTCTCCCGCGGTTCTCGACGTGCCCATGGACATAAAGGGCGTCCTATGGCTGAAAAGAGGTGCGAGCATCAAAGGCGATGTTCACGTGCGTGGCGTCGTCATAAGGGAAGCGGGATCGTCGGTGGAAGGACGCATGATCGTCGACGGGCTCTTGATCGGGGATAAAGACGAGGCCGTCCACGTCAACTACCAACCCCGCTTAGTTGAAGAGGTCTTCTGCTTTTTCGACGACTTCATTCAACCCCACGACTTTCGCTTAAAAAAGCTTTACTAACAGATGATCCGCATCTTGTGGGTTATTTTTCAATTTGATATAATAAATACGCAGTACAATTAAGGAGGAAAATATGATCTCAGCTGGTGATTTTAGAAAAGGTGTAACTTTTGTTATGGACGGAGACGTCTACCAAGTCGTGGATTTTCAACACGTTAAACCGGGTAAAGGAGCGGCCTTTGTGCGCGCAAAAATTCGTTCGGTTCTAAACGGCGGTGCGAAGGAAACCACCTTCAACCCCTCGGAAAAGTTTGAAAATGCCGTTATCGAAACGAAGCAAATGCAATATTTGTATTCCGACGGCGAGCTTTACTACTTTATGGACAATGACACCTACGAACAAATGCCCATCGAAAAAGATTTCGTGGAAGATGCGCTGAACTTTATGCGCGAAAACGACATGGCGACCATCCAAATCTATCAAAACAAGCCTTTCAACGTCACACCTGAAAACTTTGTCGAATTGGAAGTAACGGAAACGGAACCCGGCGTCAAGGGCGACACCACTTCCGGCGCGACGAAAGCGGCTACGGTTGAGACAGGTTTCACTTTACTTGTACCCTTGTTTGTCGATCGGGGAGATATTATTCGCATAGACACGCGTTCCGGCGAATATATGTCCAGAGTGTAGCCAAGGAGGCAATTATGAAAAACATTTTGCAACGAATCGCCTATGTGCAAGGTTTGGCAGATGGATTAGGAATTGAAGACACATCAAAAGAGGGCCAAATTTTATTGGAACTCGTCGATGTCGTAGCGGAATTGGCTGAAGTCGTCGACGAAAAATTTGAAGATCTCGAAAGCTATGTCGACGTCGTGGAAGAAGACCTGGCCGAATTGGAAGACTATGTCTACGAAGAAGATGACTTCGACGATTACGATGACTTCGATCTGGACGATTATGATTTCTTCGACGAATATCATGAAGCCAGTGACGAAGGCTTCGAAGAAATAGCCCCCGAAACAGACGATGTTGAATAATTAAAGAAACCGCCGTCGGGCGGTTTTTTTGTATAACGAGAAATCAAACGAAACGGGATGCATCAGCGTTAATACACAGGAGACAGCAGGTATGGATAAACTTAAATCAGCCATTTACGGCTTCGCCGTCGGCGACGCCCTTGGGGTACCCTTTGAGTTCAAGGAGCGGGGGACGTTTCGCTGCGAGGGCATGACGGGCTACGGCACGTGGAACCGTGCGCCGGGAACCTGGTCCGACGATACGAGCATGACCCTCGCCACCTTGGATTCCATTAAAGAGACGGGGCGCATCGACCCACTTGATATGAAGGAGCGCTTTTGCGACTGGCTGCATAAGGGAAAGTACACGGCCGACGGCGACACCTTTGACGTAGGTACGACGACGCAGATGGCCTTGAATCGAGGCAGCGGTTTAGACGACTATTATTCCAACGGAAACGGATCCCTAATGCGTATTTTGCCCCTGGCATTTACCGATGCCACGGACGAAGAAATAAGAGCGGTATCGGCCATCACCCACGGCCATAAAATTTCCACGGATGCTTGCGTCGAATACGTGCATTTAGCTCGTCAGCTTATCGACGGAAAGCCGATTAATCGTGATGAGATAAAAAACAAAAGCATGGATGAAATCAAATCCTCCGGCTTCGTCCTGCATACTTTGGAGGCGTCGATTTGGTGCTTGCTAAACACGAACTCTTACGAGGAAGCGGTGCTCGCGGCAGTGAATCTTGGCGAGGACACGGATACCACGGCGGCCGTGGTCGGCGGCCTGGCAGGAATCGTCTACGGCTACGACAACATTCCCGGCGATTGGATCGAAGGCTTAAAAAATAAAGAACTGATCGATTCGATTATAAAAAAATAGGCGAAATAAAAAGGCTTATCCATGGATTGACATGATTAAGCCCTTTTTCATTAATGAACACTTATCGCTTGGCGCGCCGATATCCGGCAGCTTGTGCCTGTGCTTCGCTTTCAAATTTTACAATATTTCTCGGTGCGATTTTGTCGTAACTGGCGCCGCCGGGAAGGTGGTAGATTCGAGACATCCGATTGCCGCGGATATGACCTTTGCCCTGAGGTGCTCCGGGAGCAGGTGTCTTGACAACTGTTTTCTGAACTTGAACCTGCCCTTGAACTTGTCCCGGAGTTTGTGCCGTGGAATCGGCCACGAATCCCGTTCCGACAATGGCGGTGGAAGTAGCCTGGTCCCAAGAAACGGGTTTGCCCATGGCTTCAGCGATCACGCGCAACGGGAGGTATGTGCGGTTATTTCTGATGATGGTTTCGGTGTCCATTTCAACCTTAACGTCCCCGGCATTGTAATAGGCTTTGCCGGGGATAAAGGCGTGCGTGGTGCCGTTTATCTCTACACGTGCCTCACGCGCCTCGTTATTCCATTGGACTTCGAGGTTGAGGGCCTCGGCCACTTGACGCAAGGGTACAAGCGTGCGGTTTTTGTGTATGATGGGGGACACGTCCCCGATCACATAACGACCTTCCACCCACAGGCGAGCTTCCCTGGCTTGCGCCGGTTGCGGGATAAAGGTGAGCAGCATGGTGAAAACCAGTAAAGCAGACAGAAATTTTCTTTTCAAAACAAGCTCCTTTCATTGAGAAAACAGAAGAAGGTTCGGCTAAGCGTCGGTAATCAGATTTTGAAAACGAAGGTGAAAGGCAATTTACACATTGAATTTGAAATTGACGACATCGCCGTCTTCCATGACATAGTCCTTGCCTTCGCTTCGTATCCAGCCTTTTTCACGGGCTTGTGCCAAGGAACCTGCTTCCACTAATTTATCGTAGGCGATGGTATCGGCTTTAATAAAACCACGCTCGATGTCCGTGTGAATTTTGCCGGCGGCCTCCGGTGCCTTGGCGCCTTTTTTCACGGTCCAGGCGCGGCTTTCCATTTCGCCGGTGGTGAGGAAGCTGATCAAGCCCAAGAGGGTGTAGGAAGCCTTGACCAAGCGGTCCAATCCGGAGTCGGAAAGGCCCATGGCGTCGAGGAATTCCGCTTTGCTTTCGTCGTCGAGGGAAGAAATTTCTTCTTCGATGGCGGCGGAGATAATGATGGTTTCGTCGCCGCTCTTTTCGGCAAAGGCCTTTACTTCGTCCACATAGCTGTTGCCGGTGGCCACGTCGTCTTCGCTGACATTGGCGGCATAGATGACGGGCTTCATGGTTAAGAGGCTGAAAGAAGAGAGGAGCTTCAAATCCTCTTCCGTGTATTCCAGGGAGCGCGCCGGTTTTTCCGCCTCAAGAGCGGCGATAATTCTTTCGATCAATTCTTTTTCCGGCTGCAGGCTCTTGTCGCCCTTCATTTGTTTTTTCACTCGATCCAGACGCTTTTCAAGAAGTTCCAGGTCGGAAAAGATCAGCTCCAGATTGATGGTGTCGATGTCTCTCACGGGATCGACGCTGCCTTCCACGTGAATAATGTTGCCGTCGTCGAAGCAGCGGACCACGTGAACCAAAGCGTCTACTTCGCGAATGTGGGACAAAAATTGATTGCCCAGGCCTTCGCCTTTGCTGGCGCCTTTAACCAAGCCGGCGATGTCGGCGAATTCGATGGTGGCGTAGATGATTTGCTTTGAATGGCTCATTTCGCTCAACACGTCGAGTCGGCGGTCTTTCACCTCCACCATGCCCACATTGGGCTCGATGGTGGCGAAGGGATAGTTGGCCGCTTCGGCACCTGCTTGGGTAATGGCGTTAAATAAAGTGGATTTGCCCACATTGGGCAGTCCGATAATTCCTAATTTCATAATTTCTTCCCCCTAATCCTAATCCTGCTCATTATATCATAGTTTTTACCGCTATTTTATGGGATTCGATTTCATTTTATGGGGCGTTCATGTATAATATTAAGGAAAAGCGAGGTGACACATGAGTGCTATAGTTGTAAGCGGACTCACCAAAAAATTTCGTCGGGATTTAGTTTTCAACGATTTTAATTTGGAAGTGTTCGACGGAGAAATTTTTTCGATCATGGGAATGGAAGGCTCGGGCAAGACGACCTTGGCTCGCATCTTATTCCATTTTTTAAAACCGAATAAGGGCAGCGTTCGTATTTTCGATATGGACGGCCAAAAGGAATCCAAGTCGGTGAAGGAATTTACCAGTTACGTGCCCGAAGATGTGTGGATTTACGATAATATGAAGCCCCTGGCTATTTTTAAACATACATTGGCATTCCATGGTTTAAAGAATACGGACGACATTCAATCGTTAATGGAATTTTTTGAATTGGACAATCGGCATAAATTTTCCGATTTGACGGATTCGGAACGCAAGCGTGTGGCAATCATCAATGCATTGATTACGAAACCGAAATTGCTGGTTTTGGACAATCCGTCCAAGCATTTGTCTCACGCCATGTTGGATAAATTGTTTACCCATATTAAACGCCTTCAAAGTTCGGAAGGCTTAACTGTTTTGCTCCTTACCGACGATATGTCCATCGGCCAACGCTACGGCGATCGCGGCGGCTACTTAGCCGGCGGCCGCCTGACGGGCATCGAGTATTTAAAGGACAAGAAGAACAACGACAAGATTCTTCGCATCTTCGACGAATTGATCAATGTCAATGCCTTCGAAGAAGTGGGGGCAAGTTTATTAAAAGATGAATCCGGCGATGTGGAATTTTTCTACGAAGGCTATTTGCCGACCTTGACCACGGTTTTACATCAACAAAAGGTGAAGAATTACGTCTTGGAAGACGCCGAATTGGAAGACAAGGTTGAAATCTTTAAATCCGGAAAGGATTTAAGCGCCAATCGACCGGCTCCCCCCGCTGAGGATGAAGCCGACGACACCGCTTTGGAAGATACGATCCTCGCCTACCACGCCGACGAATTAAATGCCGAGGCCGACGAGGAACCGGCGGTTCCGGATGAGGATGCGACCATTGTTTTAAGCGAGCCCGCAAGAGAAGACGTTGCGCCGGCGGAAGAAGATGCCGATGCGCCCGTCGTCGAAGAGGTGCAAGAGCCTGCTTCCTCTGAAGAAGGCTTTGTTTCCGACGAGCTGATTTTGGACAGCCGCAAGACACAGCCCATCGAACCGGTGGATGCCGACGAATATGTCGAGGCAAAATACAATTTTAATCCGGGAAAGGGGGAAGAGTAATGGTTTTTAATCTCGAAATGAAAAATAACCGGGGCAAGGCCTTTGGATGGTTCTTGGTTGTGGGGATTTTAACCGGCTTGTTAATGGCTTTCTTCCCGCTTTTGCAAGACAACAATCTCTTGTCCCTGGCCAACGGTTTTCGCGACGGTTTTTCCGAAAACATGCAGCCGGTTTTAGGCTTCGGTCGCGAAGTCGCCTTCGACAAGTTCACGGATTACATTCCTTTTATTTTCCAATATTTGGGTGTGCTCTTTGCGATTTTCGCCATTCAACTGGGCGCAAAAAGCTTGTCTCGCGAACAAAGTGCCGGTACCATCGAGTACCTTTACGCCAATCCCATTACGCGGACGGAGATTTACAGCGGCAAGTTCAGCGCCAATATGGTGCACTACGCCCTCGTTTTGCTCTTTGTCCTCGTCGTAGCCTTTGTTTCGGCCTATGCATTCGGCGTACACGAGATTCGCAATCTAGCCTTGGTTATGTTGCAAATTTTCATCTGCCTGCTCTTACTCGGCTTTGAATTTTTGTGCATCGGCTTTTTCTACTCGTCCATCTCCTCCCGCTCATCTCACGCGGAAGGCGGAAGCTTGCTTCTGTTTATCTTTATCGTCCTTATTTGGGCGGCACTGATGTTGATGGGAAGCGGAACACAAGCCATAGCCGCATTTTTCCCATTTACGGCATTGAACCCGTTAAACATGGGCGGCGGCGATTTTCAGTGGATCGGCATGATCGCCAACATTGTCCTGGGCCTTCTGTTCTGGGGCATCGGCTGCATCATTTACAAGGGTAAAGAATTAAAATTTTAATAACTACGGGAGCGGCTCAATGAGTCGCTCTTTTATTCCTGGAGGATTATGATTCGTTTAATTGCATTAGACTACGACGGGACCGTGGCCGCGAGAAAACAGCCCGTGGACGAAACTATGGTGAAGTATATTCGCCGGTGGAAGGAGCTGGGTATCGAAACGGTGATCGCCAGCGGCAGGCCTTACCGCTCATTAAAAAGCGAACTGGCACCGTACAAAGATGAGCTCGCTCTGATTTCAAACAACGGAAATTTGATTCGGTATAAAAATTCCGAAGAGACCCTGGACAAACACGCCTTCGACCGGGCGGTGATCCGGCCCTTAACCGAGGCCATTGAAGCCCGGGGCCTTCATCCGATTTTTCACGTGGACAGCTACGACAAGGGCTACGATTTGGTCACCCTTTTCGATCAGACGGAGCGGGAGTCCTCTTACGTGGTCTTTTACGAAAACATGTATAAAAAAATGACCTTGGACGAGCTTTTAAAAGAAGACGTCCTCGCCGTGGCGGGCTATGCCACGCCGGATGTCTATGAGGATTTGATTCGCGAGCCCGTGATCAAAGAGGGAGGTCTTACCGCTCATTTATTAAAGAGCCGGGATCCGAATCTGTCTCTTTTTGAAATCATCGGCAAGGGCAGCGACAAATGGCGCGGCCTTCGCACCTATGGCGAGTTAAAAATCATTGCTCCCGAGGAAATGATCGTCGTCGGCGACGATCGAAACGACGCAGCCATGATCGCCCACGCCGGCATCGGCATCGCCATGGACTCGGCGCCGGAGGATGTGAAGGCGTCGGCGGATATGATTTGCGACGAACCGCCGGAAGAATACGGCGCATTTAAATTAGTCGATGCCATTATTAGAAAAGGGGTGGACGATGAACATTAACTGGTACCCGGGGCATATGAAAAAAACCATCGAGTCCCTGAAGAGCATGAAGGCGCAGTGCGACGTGGCGGTGGTTTTGCTCGATGCCCGCATTCCCATCAGCAGCTACAATCCTCTTTTAGACGAAGTACTCACATCCATTCCCGTACTCATGCTTTTAAATAAATCGGATCTGGCCGATCCGCAGGAGACGGAGCGCTGGATCGACTACTTCAACGGCCAAGAAGACACCTCGGCCATCGCTTGGTCCGCCACGTCGAAGATCAACGAGAAGCGTTTGACGGAAGCACTGGAAAATTCCGTGACGGGTCTCAGGGAAAAAGAGGCGCAAAAGGGCATGGAGAAGCGGAAACTCCGCGTCATGGTGGCGGGAATTCCCAATGTGGGCAAGTCCACCTTTATCAATCAGGTGGCTGGACGAAAATCCGCCGCCATCGGCAATCGCCCGGGCATTACAAAGACTAATCAATGGATTCGCCATCACAAGGCCTTCGATCTCCTGGACACGCCCGGCGTCCTCTGGCCCAAATTGGATCCGCCCATTCGCGGCCGCCACTTGGCCTTCACGGGCTCCATTAAAGATGAGATTATGGACGTGGAGACCCTGGCCTTTGAATTGGTAAAAGAAGCTATGGAAAAGTTTATGGGCGCCATGGCGATGCGCTACGATTTGACTGAAACATACGACGATCCCGTGGCGGTGATGGACGCCATTGGCAAGCGGCGAGGCTGCTTGATTCGCGGCGGCCAAATCGACTACACGAAGGTCTCCCATTTGATTTTGGACGAGTTCCGCAGCGGCAAATGGGGACGAATCAGCTTGGAAGGTGTGCATGACCGATCTGCATTTTGATTTGGAAAAACTGAAAGAGGGCTACGATTACATCGCCGGCATCGACGAGGTGGGCCGCGGCTGCCTCTTCGGCGACGTGGTGGCCGCCTGCGTCATGATGTCCCTGGACGAAGCCATCGCCGGCGTCACGGATTCAAAAAAACTGTCTCCGAAAAAAAGAGCTTTCATTGAAGCGAGCATCAAGGAGCGGGCGATTTTTTACACTTTTGCGAGAAAGAGCCCCGAGGTCATCGACGCCGTGAATATTAAGCAGGCCACGCGCCTGGCTATGAAAGAGGCGGCAGAAGAGGCTCTTGAAAAATTTCCCGACAAGCGGATTCTGTTTCTAATCGATGCGGAAACCGTGGACCTGGACTGTTTCCAAGCGCCGATTATTCACGGAGACGATCTGTCCTACACCATCGCCTGTGCGTCTATTTTGGCGAAGGAGTATCGTGACCGCCTGTGCATCGAGTGGGGCGAGGTCTATCCCGGCTACGGCATCGAAAAGCACAAGGGCTACGGCACGAAGCAACATCGGGAGGCCATCCTCGCTTTGGGCCCGACGCCTGGGCATCGCAGGAGTTTTCTCGGGAAGATTTTAAAACCCTAGGCAAGGCCCGGGGCGGTTTTTTCGGGCCCTCGGTTTATGGTATAATAGGGAAAATAGGAGGCA